>Ga0304730_1000094_pt1 | contig 86896 bp, 79 predicted proteins | sample M_130628_MF_Meta_FD_190474 | JGI IMG/M metagenome (GOLD analysis project Ga0304730, IMG submission 190474) | Freshwater microbial communities from Lake Montjoie, Canada to study carbon cycling - M_130628_MF_MetaG (v2) (version 2) | ecosystem: Environmental > Aquatic > Freshwater > Lake | place... | reverse complement strand
ATACCTTGTTTTATACACATTCATTAAAATCATACAACGTTCTAATTCTTCTTGTAATCCAATGACAGGTAAATCTTTTGTCATGATTTCTTTCACAGTTGTTGAATCTGAATGTCGTCCTTGTAGTTTAATTTTATGGGAATAGTCTCTTTCCGACATGATACCAAGAAATTGATTGTCCTCCATGACCACTACATAACTTAAATTTTCGGATTGCATAATAGTTAATGCATCCAAAACAGGCGTAGTCGGAGCAACAATATTAAAATGTGGCCCTTTTTTTTCTAAAATTGCATTGATTTTTGACATAAAATAGGATTTAAGTAGACTTGTTTTCCTAAGTTACGATTTAAATCTTTAATACTGATCACCTATTTTTTTAGGAAGTCTATATAGCTTTGCTTCTCCATGATCCTTGATCCATTCATAATCACCACAGTTGGCCAAACCCTGGCGGCCGTTTTGATCATGGTCATATCCCCTATTAAGATTGGAATATTGAGGTTAAGTTGCAATGCATTTGCTTTATCAGCAGTGATTAAATACACTTGTTGGTTTTTTTGTTGGATTGTAGAAATAAGCATTTCCCATGGAACAGAGGAATCTATATTGCCAGCAAAAATAAGTACATAAGGATTATTGGTGTTAAACATTGCATCTGTCGTATCTACATTGTTCAAAGTGAATAAACTGAAATCAACAATTTTAGCAACTAGACCATTGCCTTTTTGAATCAATACTTCCTTACGATCTTGGTACACATAAGTACTATCAAAATCTGTTGGAAATTGATTGATATCAAATTGAAAGGTTTTACCATTCTTTAAAAAGGACATTTGAATGGAAACACTGTCAGGCACTGCACCTTCTGGCGTTTTCATTTGTTCCTGAATATCATTGCCTCTTTTATATGGTAAGCAGTCAACGAATGGTAGATGCTGTAACACATAGTATTGGCCATAACCCACTGCCCCTGTTGATAGTATTAATAAAAATATACCCAATGCTTTATGCAAATTGCCCTTTACTTTCTTGTGGTTAAAGAGTAGGATTATGATAGCAAACATCAATACCAAATCTTTAATAAATGAAACTTTTGGGGTTAGTGGAATACAATCTCCAAAACAACCACATGTCTTAATTTTACCTGAGAACAAAGCATAACCAGTAAGAAAAGTAAAGAAGACAATTAATCCTAATAACAACCATAAGGTTTGTTTATAAGGAAATTTAATTAACAACGCGATACCTGCAACGATTTCCAGGGTATTCATGCATAAGGCAAATACAAGACTGTAATCATCTAAAAATGCAATCCCCCAAACTTCAAAAAATTCTTGCATTTTGTAACTCAAACCCAATGGATCATTGGCTTTGATTAATCCAGAGAAAATAAATAATAGTCCTACAGACCATCTTAGAATTTTCAAAAATGCTTGCATAGAATTAATGTTTTCCTTCAGAAATTTGTATCAAAGCAAAAGTGGCGTAGTTTAAGATATCTACAAAATTGGCATCAATGCCTTCGCTGATTAAAGTCTTACCATCATTGGTTAATATTTGTCGAATACGCAATAGTTTTACCAAGATTAAATCAGCATAGCTTTCTTGACTCATGTCACGCCAAGCTTCACCATAATCATGGTTTTTGTCCATCATGGTAGATTTAGCGAAATCTATATTTTGTTGATATAAGCTTTGTACTTGATTAACAGGCATATCTTCTACCTTAGGGTCATCTAATTTTAGTTGTATCAATCCAATTACAGCGTAATTGATAATGCCCTTAAATTCATCTTGTATGCCGTCGTCTATTTTTTGAAAGCCTTTATCTTGAATGGTTCTAATTCTTAAAGCTTTTATAAAAATCTGGTCTACCACCGAAATGATTCTTAGCACCCGCCATGCAGTACCATAATCTTTGGTCTTCTTAATAAAAATATCGCTGCAAGAAGCGATTGCTTGATCATATTGTGCAGAAGTTTGACTCATGAAATAACAACAAATTACACGGTTAGTTAATATCTTTGAACAGTTGCAAGATAATCAATAAGGCCCTTAAATTAAAACTATGTTTAAAATCCATTTAAAGGATACGGTACTTGACTTAACGACCCCCATCGTGATGGGTATTTTGAATGCAACACCAGATTCTTTTTTTAAGGGGAGCAGAATGGAAGCAATTGATTTAGGGGTTCAAAAGGCTATTGAGATGGTAAATTCTGGAGCAGGTATATTAGATCTAGGAGGACAAAGTACAAGACCTGGCGCTGACATCATTACAGAAGCAATAGAAATAGATCGTGTAGTTCCAATGATAAAAGCGATTCATGCAGCACTACCTCATATTCCCATCTCCATTGATACGTATCATGCTGTTGTAGCCAAAGCTGCAATCAATGCTGGGGCTTTAATAGTCAATGATATAAGTTGTGGAAATTTTGATCCCAAGATGATTGCTATGGTGGTTGCCAATCAGGTTGGATACATTGGAATGCATCAAACTGGTGGGCCAGGATCCATGCACGAGGTTTTATCTAGAACCAATATCATGGACACCTTGATAGATTATTTTATGCTTAAAAAAAGCCAATTTTCGGAAGCTGGATTGACAGAATGGATCATTGATCCGGGTTTTGGTTTTAGTAAAACCATAGAAGAAAATTTTGAGCTTGTTAAATCACTAACGCAATTAAAATCCTTGGATTTACCCATCCTTTTAGGGGTATCCCGAAAATCTAGTATTTATAAAACATTAGGGGTAGATGCAGATGCGGCATTGAATGGCACAACGGTGCTAAATACAATTGGATTACAAGGTGGTGCCAATATCTTAAGGGTACATGATGTAAAAGAAGCCAAAGAAGCGATTTTACTTATAGCAAAAATGAATGCATAAAAAAAGGCCAAATTTTATTTGGCCTTTTTTTTGTTGAATCGATTCAACTTATTTTTTTGTTACATTTTGAATTTCAAGATCAAATACTAAATTAGAATAAGGCTTGATAGCACCATTGGCTTGAGGGCCGTAAGCCAACATAGCAGGAACATAAATTGTACCTTTTCCACCTTTGCCAAAATATTTTAATCCAATTTCCCAACCTGGGATTACTGCACCTGTACCGATATTTACGTCAAATGGTTTTGATGTAGGATCGTTTGGTTTGATATTGGTATCAAAGGTTTCACCAGCAATGGTATAGCCTTTGTAATAAACACTAGCAATCTTAGTTGTGTCAATTAAATTAGCAGCATCTCCTGCTTCTTTCAATACAACGAATACCCCTTCTGGAGATTCAACTGCAGTGATTTTATTTTTTGCTAAATGTGCTTTAATTGCATCAATTTCTCTTTTCTTTTCTGTTTCTGTTTCTTTTTTGTAATCCGCATCTACTTTTGTAACATCAGTGAATACATCTAAGATTTCAGCTTTACCTAAAACAATATCTTTTGTTTTAAAAATTTCGTTTAATTGCAATACACCCAATTTAGCAAGTGTGTCAAGGCTTAAAGAGAATTCAATTTTATCGCCTTTCTTACATTTCATCAAGATTTCAGTAAATGTGTATTTGCCTAAGCTTGCTGTATCCACAGGAAAATAAACAGGAATTAAACCGTAAGTAGAACTTAAAGTTGTATCCTTACTTTTCAATTTGTATTCAATATTAATTTTTACAAATTGTCCTTGTTCTAATTTTTTTTGATTGCCCTCACCATGTGTAATTTTATACATCATGCCTGAAGGTGCTTTTTCGTAACTGTTACAACTTGCAAACAATACAATTGCAGCTACTAATTTTAATGTTGTTTTGATCATTTTAGTTTAATTGTGTTAATTGAGATTTATATGTTTCTAATATGTTTTTAAAATCCTGGAATGTTTCGTCAACAGATTTTTTTGAACTTCCGCCTGCAGCATTTGCATGACCTCCACCCTCAAAATGTGTTCTTGCAAATATATTAACATCAAAGTTACCTTTACTCCTAAAACTCCATTTTCTTTCCTCTTCCCTATCAATTACAATAGCGGCAAATTTGATGCCGTGAATGGATAAAAGATAATTTACCAACCCTTCCGTATCCCCTGTTTTCAGTTCAAATTTATAGATATCCGATTTAGGGATGGCCATCACAGCGGTTTTTAATTCAGGGAATACATGCATTCTATTTAAAAAAGCATTCCCCATAAACTTTAAACGACCTTCTGAGGACTGGTCATAGATATTTTCGTGAATTTTTGAATGTTGTAGCCCTACTTCTTTCAAATGGGCCACAATTTTATGCACGGATGCAGTGGTGGATGGGAACCTAAATGAGCCCGTATCTGTCATTAAACCAGTGTATAAAGCCGTTGCAATATCTATATTGATCAAATTGCTATGGCCAGATTGAACAATAATATCATATATCATTTCACAGGTGGAGCTCTTTTTTACATCACTGATTCCGTAGCCAAAACTTAGTGTATCTGGTTGTTGGTGATGATCTACCAATATTTTAATGGCTTTTGCATCCCTAATCAACGATTCCATGTTTTTGGTACGATGAAGTATATTAAAATCTAAACAAAATATATAGTCTGCAGCTTGAACCAATGCTGTTGCTTTAGGTCTATTACTCTCATAATCAACGACTTTGTCTGTCCCAGGCATCCAATCTAAAAAGGGTGCCCAATTGGTAGGAGAAACGACTGTTACATCATGGCCTAATTGTATTAAAAAATGGTATAAAGCTAAGCTAGAGCCCATTGCATCGCCATCAGGTTTCTGATGGGCAGTGATTACCGCTTTAAATGGTTGTTGAAAAAAAGGATAGAAATGTTCAATTGATTGCATAAGATCACAAATTTAACATAAATCGGATGTTTTTCAGTAATTTTGCGCCCACAATTAGAAACAATATAAAAAATAGATATGAGCAACAAAACATTTACAATGATTAAGCCAGATGCAACTTCTAAAGGGTATACTGGTGCTATATTAGATCAAATTATCAAAGCAGGCTTTTCTGTAAAAGCCATGAAGTGGATTCATTTATCACCTGCGCAAGCTGGAACATTTTATGAAGTACACAAGGAAAGACCTTTTTACCAAGAATTAGTTGACTTTATGAGTAGTGGCCCGATTGTAGCTGCAATCTTAGAAAAAGACAATGCAGTAGCAGATTTCAGAACCTTAATTGGTGCAACGAATCCAGCTCAAGCAGAAGAAGGGACTATCCGTAAAAAGTTTGCAGCTTCGATTGGCGAAAATGCAGTTCACGGAAGTGATAGTGATGAGAACGCAGCTATTGAAGGTAATTTCTTCTTTTCAGGTTTAGAAAAATTTTAAGTAAAATCGAGGCCACCATTTATGGGTGGCCTCGATTTGCTTTAAGCTTTAAAACGTAAGGAATTATTTTTTTGCTCCACGAGTTTTAGGTTTACCATATTTTTTCTGCATGGTCTCTTTGTAGTTCTTACGGACATTCACTTTTTTATTCTTTTCAGATTTCTCATGAAAAGCCGGACCAACATCTTCTTTTTTTGGCAACTTAATTTGAATGATTTTCATCCTCACTTTTGGAATTTCATCCTCAGTCAATACAGTCGATATTTCAAGATCTGCTGGCAACGCTTCCATTGGTATTGGTTGCTTCATCAAGGTCTCAATAGCTAGTTTTTGTTTGGCTTCATTTTTTGTGATAAAAGTGATGGCTATTCCTTTTTTATCTGCACGTCCAGTTCGTCCAATACGATGGATATAATTTTCTGGCACATCAGGTGTATCAAAATTAATGACATGTGTTACCTCCGCGACGTCAATACCACGAGCCATTACATCGGTTGCTATAATATATTTAAAGACGCCTGCTTTAAATTGATTCACTGTATTGAAACGATAATTTTGTTCTTTATTGGAGTGAATCACACCAACGATATCTGGAAATTTTTCGATCAATTGATCATATAATTGGTCAGCTAAACTTTTTGTTGCTGCAAAAATCAAGACCTTGGTCATGCTTTCGTCTTCACTCAAAAGCTGTTCTAATAAATTGACTTTGGTATTAAAATTGGGTAGGTCGTATCCTATTTGAATAATGTTCTCGAGCGGAGTTCCTGTTGGTGCCGCTTCTACCCTAACTGGTTCATTGAAATAATCATTCATTAATTTTTCTACATCCTCTGTAATGGTCGCAGAAAATAATAAATTTTGTCTTTTAGCAGGTACAAGTTCTAAAATATTGGTGATTTGTTTTCTAAAACCTAGATTCAACATTTCATCCATTTCATCTATGACTACCTTCTTGATATATTTTGTTTTAAGCGCTCCATTCATGATTAAATCAAATAATCTTCCTGGCGTCGCCACTAAAACGTCTACCCCTTTTTCGACTTCGATTTGCTGTGTATTAATATTTACTCCCCCAAATACACCCACTGTAATCACACTCATATAAGGGGTTAATTTCTTAACGGCCTCCACCACCTGCACCACCAATTCTCTTGTTGGCACTATAATTAGAATTTGTGGATCTTTATTTTTATCGAATTTCCATTGTCTAAGACAGGGTAACAAATAGGCAAAAGTTTTACCGGTTCCGGTTTGGGCTATACCACAAACATCTCTTCCGGACATAACGACAGGAAAAACTCGGTGTTGTATCGTTGTGGGATGGGTATATCCTAAATCTTCTAAGGCCCTTGCTAAGGGAGAATTGATATTTAATTGGTCAAAAGTCATGGGTGCGAAGTTAACTCAATAAACCCATACATTAGATGGACTAGCATCTATCCAATACGATCCTATGATATACAGGAATTCACCTAAAATCATGCTAATTGAGGCCTAAATATCCCCTCAATTAGTAAAAACAAAGTATATTGCATCAAATTCATTGACTCGATGACAATTCTTCTCAGGCAAGTCAAAATTGCTGACCAGCATTCGCCATTTAACGGCCAAGTAAAAGATATCCTTCTTCAAGACGCAGTATTAGTTTCAATTCAAGATCATTACGACGGGAAAGCAGATCAAATTGTTGATATCCCCGGCACAATTGTAAGCACTGGATGGGTAGATCCTTTTGCAAATTTCTGTGATCCAGGCTATGAACACAAAGAAACTTTGCAGACAGGTGCTGCTGCTGCTCAAGCTGGTGGATTTACCACTGTTTTTGTAGTACCGAATACCCAACCTGTCATTGATAATAAAACACAGGTGAATTATATTGTTCAACAGCAACAATATTTACCGATTCAAATTCTACCCATTGGAGCATTGTCCAAGAAAATAGAAGGAAAAGATTTAGCAGAGATGATCGATATGCAACAAGCTGGAGCGGTTGCTTCAAGTGATGGTCTTTATCCTGTTCAATCCAGTTTACTTTTCTTAAAAGCACTTCAATATGTCAAAACATTTGATGGCGTAGTCATTCAAATGCCCATTGACAAAAGCATGGGAAGTATTGGCTTAATGAATGAAGGCATTACCTCTACTCAAATTGGACTTCCAGGTATTCCAGCGATTGCCGAAGAATTAATGATTGCAAGAGACATTGAGTTATTAAAATATACCAATTCAAAACTACATATCACAGGGGTTAGCACTGCAAAAGGGATCGCATTAATTGAAGCTGGTAAAAAAGCAGGACTCGCATTAACATGCAGTGTCACTCCCTACCATTTATATTTTAACGAAACCGATCTTACTACCTATGATACCTTGTTGAAAGTGTATCCACCATTAAGAACCAAAGCAGACCAAGCAGCTTTACAAGATGCAGTTCAAAGAGGTGTGGTCGATTGTATTAGTGCACACCATCAACCGCAGGATTGGGATGGAAAAACTATTGAATTTGAATATGCGCATGCAGGTATCGCTTGTATTGAAACAACTTATTCAACCATCAATCATTTATTTCCTAAACTAAAAGACGAAGCGATCGCTAATTTGTTATCCAATCATGCAAGACAGATTTTCAACTTAGGTAAAACTGTTATTCAAGAAGGTCAAAAGATTGATCTTACTTTATTCAATCGTGAAACATCTAATACACCATTAAAAGTAAGATCCAAAAGCAAATCCGCTAACAATCCATTCTGGGATAAGGCATTAAAAGGTAATGTTGTTGGAACCTATGCAAAAGGAAAATTGAATTTAAATAATGAATAAGCAGATCGAAATTTATCAATAATGACATCAATACTTTCTAAAACAAAAAACACATGGAAAAGCAAATCACATCTCATATTGTTAAAGGGGCCATTTTAGGTGGGATCTCTATTTTATTTAGCATCATAATATATGTGTTTAACTTATATACGACTCAATGGTTAAGCTGGATAAGTTATGCCATTTTAATTGGTGGTATCATTTATGGTAATATTTTATTTGCGAATCAAAATGACAACAACGTCAGTTTCGGTAATATTTTTGCACATGGCTTTAAAACAACAGCAGTAACAATTGTGATTACAGTTGTATACACTGTGCTAGCATTATATGTTTTATTCCCAGACATGGTAGATAAAATCATTGAACTTTCTAGAGTTGAAATGGCGAAAAATCCTAAGTTGACAGACGAGATGATTGATCAAGCAATTACAATGACTAAGAAATTATTCCTTCCTTTTGCTATAGCTGGTGCTATTTTTGGTACTGGATTTTTAGGCGCAATTGGTTCTTTGATTGGAGCTGCTGTTGCAAAGAAAAACCCAGTAGATCCATTTAAACAAGATACAGCACAATAAATTCAACATGCAGATATCTGTCGTTATACCTTTATTCAATGAAGCTGAATCTTTGCCAGAATTAATGGCCTGGATTCATCGTGTCATGGAAAATAATGCATATACCTATGAAGTGATCATGATTGATGACGGAAGTGATGACGGAAGCTGGGAGGTAATTTCTATTTTACGCAATCAATATCCTCAATTAAAAGGCATCAAGTTTCAACGTAATTATGGTAAATCTGCTGCATTGAATGAGGGTTTTAAAGCAGCTCAAGGCGATATGGTCATGACCATGGATGCAGACCTGCAAGATAGCCCAGATGAAATTCCAGAATTTTATACCATGATCATGGATCAAGGATATCATTTAGTAAGTGGATGGAAAAAGAAACGTTTTGACAATACTTTCACAAAGAATATTCCTTCTAAATTATACAATGCAGTTGCTAGTAAAAGTTCTGGTATTCATTTGCATGATTTTAATTGCGGGATTAAAGCCTATCAATTAAAAGTGGTAAAGAGCATAGAAGTTTTTGGAGAGATGCACCGTTACATTCCAATCCTTGCAAAATGGGCTGGATTTAAAAGAATCGGCGAAAAAGTGGTGCAACATCAAGCCAGAAAATATGGGCATACTAAATTTGGATGGGAAAGATTTGTCAATGGATTTTTAGATTTATTGACCATCCAGTTTTTATCCAAATTTGGTAAAAAACCTATGCAATTTTTTGGCTTACTTGGAACCCTCTTCTTTATGGTAGGATTTGTATCTGTTTTATATATCATTGTTAGCAAGTTCATAGATCCTATTACAAGCATCACCAACAAGCCTGCATTTTTTATTGCACTGACTTCCATGATCATTGGTACGCAATTATTTTTAGCAGGTTTTATTGCAGAGTTAGTGAATCGAAGTGCTGTAGATAGAAACAACTATTTAATTGAGGAGACACAAGGATGGTAGATCAATTGATCATTATGGGGCCAGCATGGCCATTAAGAGGCAACCTTGCTGCTTTTGATGAAAAACTAGCACAAAGTTTCATGCAAGCTTCCATCAAAACCAAGCTGTGTACATTTTCCTTACAATATCCAGATTTTTTATTTCCAGGAACTACACAATATTCCACCGATCCAGCACCTAAAGGACTTACTATTGAAGTAGCAATGAATTCAATCAATCCATTTAATTGGATTAAGGTAGGTTTAAAAATCAAAAAAGAACGACCCGATTTAATTATCGTACGTTATTGGATACCTTTTTTAGCACCTTGTTTAGGTACTATTTTAAGTATTGTAAAATGGAATAAACATACTAAAGTAATTGCTATTGTGGACAATATGATTCCACATGAGAAAAGAATTGGGGATACCTTATTGACAAAATATTTTGTGCGTGCTGTGGATGGTTTTTTAACCATGAGCAAAAAAGTGCAGGAAGATGTAAAATTGTTTACCAATAAACCATCCTGTATTGCGCCCCATCCTATTTATGATCATTTTGGAGAAGCGATGCCCACAGCTGATGCAAGGAAATTATTGCATCTTCAAGACGCTGATAAAGTAATTTTATTTTTTGGTTTTGTGAGGGCCTATAAAGGTTTAGATTTATTGATTGAAGCCATGGCGCATCCTGCAATTAAAGCCGCAGGCATTAAGTTAGTGATTGCGGGTGAATTTTATGAATCCCCCACTCCATATTTAGAACAAATTAAGGCACTAGGTCTGTCTGATACGATCTCCGTGTACAATGAATATATAGGTGAAAGAGATGTGAAATTATATGTATCAGCAGCAGACTTTATCATTCAGCCTTATCGGAATGCGACACAAAGTGGAGTGACCCCAATGGCCTATCATTTCTTAAAACCAATGTTAGTAACCAATGTAGGTGGTTTGGCAGATACAGTGCCTCATGATCAAGTTGGCTTGGTCGTTGAGCCTAATCCAATAGCCATAGCAGAAGGCATTCTTCAATTATACGAAAGAGGCACAGCGCACTTTATGCCGCATTTAATCACCGAAAAGAAAAAATATAGTTGGGAGCAAATGAGACAATCTTTTTTAACTTTGTACCAACAAGTGTAATCTCTAAAATAATTTCGCTATGTCAAGACCACAAATACAATCCATCATAGAAGGTTCTATTCAAGTAAAGCAAGCTTTATTGAAAGATGAGCAATTGATGCTAGAAATTGAGAAGACTGTACATGCTATTACCCATGCTTTTAAAAATGGAAACGCTGTTTATTTTGCAGGCAATGGTGGAAGTGCAGCAGATGCACAACATTTAGCTGCAGAATTTTCTGGTCGTTTTTATAAAGACAGAAAAGCACTTCCATCGGACGCTTTACATTGTAATAGTTCCTATTTGACAGCTGTGGCCAATGATTATAGTTTTGATGTGATTTATGCAAGATTATTAGAAGGACTTGCTAAACCAGGTGATGTTTTAGTAGGCATTAGTACTTCTGGTAATTCTGGAAACATTGTTAAAGCATTTGAAATGGCAAAATCAATTGGTGTTGTCACTGTTGGCTTCACTGGCGCTTCAGGAGGAAAGATGAAACCATTAAGCGATTTCTTAATCAATATACCATCTACAACTACCCCAAGAATACAGGAGTCCCATATTTTAGTAGGACATATTATTTGCGAATTGGTTGAAGAAAATATTTTTGGCAAATAGATGTTGGGCGATTTACATATCACAGAGGATTGGACTTTATTTTTAGACCGTGATGGCGTGATCAATTATGAAAAAAAAGGAGACTATATTCGGAATTGGTCTGAATTTAAATTTTATCCAGAAAGCTTAGCAGCACTACCCCTACTTGCTCAAAAATTTTCTAAAATTATTATCACAACCAATCAAAAAGGCATTGGTAAAGGATGGATGACCGATGCCGATATAACCTTGATACATGATAATATGACACAGTATATTATTGAATTGGGTGGAAGAATAGACGCTATATTCTATTGTTCGGACTTAGATAATGCATCTTATAACAGGAAACCTCAACCTGGTATGGCTTTTCAAGCCAAGGAAAAATTTCCTTCGATTGATTTTACAAAGTCAATCATGGTGGGTAATCGAATGTCAGATATGGAATTCGGACGTAATGCAGGTATGCATACGGTCTATTTAGCTACCACACATCCCGAAGCGCCTTTCCCAGATACTAAAATAGATGACCGTTATGATCATCTATTCCAGTTTGCACAAGCAATATAAAGTTTAATTTAACTCTATTTCATTTAGTCTAATTACTCTAATTGTTCTGATAAATTTGTTAATCTAATTTCAAAACTGCTAAGAAAGCTTCCTGTGGAATTTCTACATTACCTATTTGACGCATTCTCTTTTTACCTTCTTTTTGTTTCTCTAATAGTTTACGTTTACGGCTGATATCTCCACCATAACATTTAGCAGTAACATCCTTTCGCATAGCAGAAATATTCTCTCTTGCAACTACTTTGGCTCCAATAGCAGCTTGTATAGCAATTTGGAATTGTTGCTTTGTTAACAACTCTTTTAATTTTTCACAAAGCTTACGACCAAACTCAGCAGATTTACCTCGGTGAATTAACGCACTCAAGGCATCTACTTTTTCATTGTTCAATAAGATATCCATCTTCACAATATCAGCGTCTCTAAATCCAATTTGGGTATAATCAAAAGAAGCATAACCTCTTGTTTGACTCTTTAATTTATCATAGAAATCAAATACAATTTCTGTCAATGGCATTTCAAAAATCAATTCTACCCTTGTTGGAGTTAAATAACTTTGATTAATCAACATACCTCTTTTGCCTAAACACAAAGTAATGATATTGCCAATATAGTCTGGGGTAGTAATAATTTGTGCTCTAATAAATGGTTCTTCAATGCGCTTGATCTTAACTGGATCTGGCATTTCTGAAGGATTATTTACAATGATTTTTTCGTCTCTTGTAGTGTAGGCAATAAAACTTACGTTAGGCACAGTCGTGATCACCGTTTGATTGAACTCACGTTCTAAACGTTCTTGTACAATCTCCATATGCAATAGTCCAAGGAATCCGCAACGGAATCCAAAACCTAATGCCTGTGAAGTTTCTAATTCAAAAGTTAAAGAAGCGTCATTCAATTGTAATTTATCCATGCATTCTCTTAACTCCTCAAATTCATCTGTGTTCACTGGATAAATGCCAGAGAAAACCATTGGTTTTACTTCTTCAAAACCATGAATCATTGGGCCAGGATTATTTGCCAAAGTGATGGTATCTCCAACTTTAACTTCCTTAGCCACTTTAATACCAGTAATAATGTATCCTACATCTCCTGCCCTTACTTCGGCCTTTGGTGTCATGGCTAATTTCAAAACACCTACTTCATCGGCAATATATTCTCTACCTGATGCAACGAATTGAATTCTATCATTCTTTTTCAAGACACCATTCATAATTCTATAGTAAACGATGATCCCTCTAAAATTATTGAATACGCTATCAAAAATCAATGCTTGTAACGGGGCTTCTGTGTCTCCTTTTGGTGCAGGAATTCTTTCCACAATGGCTTGTAAAATTTCTTCGATACCAATACCTGATCGGCCACTTGCCAACAAAATATCTTCTTGTTTACATCCAATCAAATCAATAATTTGATCTGTCACTTCTGGGATCTTAGCACCATCCATATCAATTTTATTGATCACCGGGATGATTTCTAAATTATTGTCTAAAGCTAAATACAAATTACTAATGGTTTGTGCTTGTATCCCTTGAGAGGCATCTACTAACAACAACGCACCTTCACAAGCAGCCAATGCACGACTTACTTCATAGCTAAAGTCAACGTGTCCTGGTGTATCAATTAAATTTAAAGTATAGGTCTCGCCTTTGTAGACATAATTGATTTGAATTGCGTGACTCTTAATGGTAATACCTTTCTCTCGCTCTAAATCCATATCATCCAACACCTGATTCATCATTTCACGTTCTGTAATGGTTTTGGTATGTTCTAATAAGCGATCTGCCAAGGTACTTTTACCGTGATCTATATGGGCGATGATACAAAAATTTCTTATATACTTCATGTAATAATTAGGGTGCTTTTTTACGATTTAAGTGCGTTGATGATAGCTGCAAATTCAGTTGCAATTAATGAAGCTCCACCAACCAATCCACCATCCACATCTGGTTGAGAAAAAATTTCTTTTGCATTGGCAGCTTTTACACTACCTCCATATAATATTGAAATCTGATCCGCAATGTTTTGACCATACTTTGCAGCAAATACAGACCTGATATAGGCATGAATTTCTTGCGCCTGGGCACTTGTTGCAGTTTTGCCAGTTCCGATAGCCCAAATTGGTTCGTACGCAATCACCACTTTTACAATTTGTTCAGCGCTTAATTGAAACAAGGCATTTTTTAACTGTGCTTCAACAAAACTATTTTGAGTTCCCGCTTCTCTAATAGATAATGGTTCTCCACAACAAAAAATTGGGGTACTTCCAATGGCTAATACCGCTTCTGTTTTCTCTGCTAATAAACTATCTGATTCAGCAAAAAATTCACGTCTTTCGGAATGTCCAAGAATGATATGATGTACACCAACAGAAGCATACATGGAAGCTGCAATTTCTCCTGTATAAGCACCATTTGATTTTTGATGACAATTTTGAGCTGCTACAAAAATATTTGATTTGCCATTTAATTTCTGAACTGCTAAAGGAATATAAATAGCTGGTACAGCTAAAATGACTGCTTGATTTGAGGATAAATGATGTTGAGATGCTAATAATTGATCTAATAAACTGTCAGCTTCTTGATGGCTTAAATTCATCTTCCAGTTTGCTGCAGCTATTTGTTTTCTCATATATATCAATTTGAAGGCTCAAAGGTAACAAAAAATTAGCGCTATTCCATATGAAACAAGGCCGATAAGACCTCCTTTTCGGCAGCGGTGATTTGAAATCCTTTCATTTTTTTCCAATTTTGGATGTCTTCAATTGCTTTCTCCAATACATATCCTTTTACAACACCCCAACTAAAATTTGGGATCATTTTTGGCAGCAGTCCATTTCCATAAATATTGGAGGATACCCCAATATAAGACCCAGTGTTAATGCTAGATTGAATTGCAAATCTGGCATAATCTCCCACCAACATACCCATTTTATTTACTATCGTATCCCATGATTTTAGATGTTGATTCCAAATCTGAATTGGGCCTGCTGTATTTTTTACATTACTATTACTGGTACCTGCGCCAACATTACACCATTGTCCAATAATACTATCCCCAAGATAGCCTTCGTGTGCCTTATTGGAATAGCCCATTAGGATACTATTTTTGATTTCACCTCCAATGGTACAATATGGCCCAACTGAAGTTGACCCATAAATACTTGCATTCATTTTAACCACCGATTTTTCTCCTAATACAAAGGGGCCTCTGATGGCTGCACCTTCCATTAACAATGCGTTTTTACCAATATAAATTGGGCCTTCCGTTGCATTTAAACTAACTCCTGATAAAACCGCTCCTTCTTCAATAAAAATATTTTCTGGACAAATTAAACGATTGGAATGATCTACAATGATTGAAGTATGATGCGCTTTAACTTGATTAAAATCGGATTGAATCATGGATGCATTTAAATGTAATAAATGCATTGCGTTTTTTATGAAATTTGCAGGTATGGTCTTCTTTGAGTTCGGGTCTCCTAATAAGATATGGCCAATCGCCCTTTCTTTTGTATGGGAAGCAATCCATTTACCATCTTCATCTAATAAACTTTCACCTTCTTTCAAATTCAAGATCGCCTTTTTGATTGCTTCATTAGGTATGCAAGTGGCATTGATATATAAAACAGCATCCGCATTGTCTAAAAAGGGTGCTTCGTACAAACCTTGTAAATATGGACTTGTAAACACTTGAGATACGCTACTCAATAAGGCATCCCATCGCTCTTTTACGCTGTATATCCCCACCCTAATTTCAGTCAAACTTCTAGTTAAGCTAAAAGGGTAAAAATGGACACGATCAGGCAGGTCAACTAAGACAAATTGCATAAAGGAGGTTTTAGGAACAAAAATACGTTAAAGTCAAAATCAAAATAGATAAGTTCCTAACGCATGTTAATTTAATGCTTATTTTTGTGTTCTAATCATTACACTATGCAACTAGGTTATTTTAATTATCCCTTACCAGTCAACGAGCCTGTTTTAAATTATGCACCAGGTTCTCCAGAAAGAAAAGCTTTAAAAGCAGCATTGGCTTCCCTAAAGAAAAAGACATTGGACATACCGATGTACATCAATGGAAAAGCAGTGAGAACAGGTAAAACAATGTCGATTCATCCACCCCACGAAACCAAGCATGTACTTGGACATTTTCATATTGGAACTAAAGTGCATGTAGAAAAAGCCATTGAATCTGCTTTAAAAGTGCGTGAAAATTGGTCGAATATGACCTGGGAATCTAGAGCACATATCTTTTTAAAAGCGGCAGAATTATTAGCTACAAAATATAGGTTCGAGATGAATGCATCAACGATGTTAGGACAAAGTAAAAATGCCTATCAAGCTGAAATTGATGCTGCATGTGAATTAATTGATTTCTTAAGATTCAATGTGCATTTTTTAAGTCAAATCTATCAACAACAACCTATCTCTTCTCCTGGAATACACAATAGAATGGAATGGAGAGGTCTAGAAGGATTTGTATTGGCTATCACACCCTTTAATTTTACAGCGATTGGCGGCAATTTGCCTGCTTCTGCAGCCATGTGTGGAAATGTAGTGGTATGGAAACCTGCTAATACACAGATCTATTCTGCACAATTGTTCATGCGTATTTTGAAAGAAGCAGGACTACCAGATGGGGTGATCAATATTGTTTACACAAATGGCCCTACTGTGGGTGAGGTTTGTTTTAAGCATCCAGACTTTGCAGGCGTGCACTTTACAGGATCAACTGGGGTATTTAACCATATGTGGAAGCAGATTGGAGAGAACATTCCAAACTATAAATCTTATCCAAGAATTGTAGGTGAAACAGGTGGTAAGGATTTTGTGATGGTACATCCAAGTGCCGATGTAGATACTGTGGTGACAGCACTCGCAAGAGGTGCTTTTGAATACCAAGGTCAAAAATGTTCTGCTGCATCAAGAGCTTATTTACCTAGTAATTTAGCAGCTGCAGTAAAAGCGAAATTGGTTAAAACAGTTCAAACCATGAAAATGGGGACTGTAGAAGATTTTAGCAATTTTGTGAATGCAGTGATTGATGAAAAGTCATTTAATAATATCTCAAAATACATTGCAGCAGTTAAGAAAGACAAACAAGCTAAAATCTTGGTTGGAGGCAATTTAAATAAATCGAATGGTTGGTTTGTGGAGCCTACCGTGATTGATACTAAGAACGCAAAATCACTCACCATGTGTGAAGAGATATTTGGGCCAGTTTTAACCATTTACACCTACCCAGCTGGTCAGTTCGAGAAAACCTTAAAAGTATTGGATAGCACTTCTAAATATGCATTAACAGGTTCAATTATTTCTCAAGATAGAGCTTCTATTGAATTGGCAACCAATGTTTTACGTCATGCTGCAGGCAATTTTTATATCAATGATAAGCCAACAGGTGCAGTGGTTGGTCAACAACCATTTGGTGGAGCGAGAGGTTCTGGCACGAATGATAAAGCAGGAAGTGCATTGAATTTATACCGTTGGTTAAGTGCAAGAACAATCAAAGAAACATTCAACCCTCCTACCGATTATAAGTATCCATTTTTAAACGAAGCATAAGGCCAAATTATAGTCTTTAAATACTATATTTGCTACTCAAAAAATAAGGACTGTGGCGCAAAAATTTTCTAAAGAAACATATCTATATTGGTACGAATTGATGCAATTAATACGTCAATTTGAATCAAAATCAGAGGAAATGTATAAAATGGCGGGTAAAATCCGTGGATTTTTTCACGTTTACAATGGCCAGGAAGCAATTGCTGCAGGTTGTATGACTGCTACGAATCATGAAGATCCTTTTATTACCGGTTACCGTGACCATGGATTAGCACTTGCAAAAGGGATGAGTCCCAATGCTGCAATGGCCGAATTATATGGTAAAGCAACAGGGTGTTCAAAAGGAAAAGGCGGAAGTATGCACCTTTTTGATAAAGCAAACAACTTTTATGGTGGACATGGGATTGTAGGTGCTCAAATAGGAACAGGTGCTGGCTTGGCATTTGCAGAACAATATAGAGGATCTAAAAATGTGGTATTGTGTTTCTTTGGAGACGGAGCCGCAAGACAAGGTATGTTGCACGAAGTATTCAACATTGCCATGTTATGGAAATTACCTGTAGTATTTATTTGTGAAAACAATAACTACGCCATGGGTACTTCTATAGAAAGAACAAGCAATGTGATTGATATTTATAAATTAGCGGACGCATACGAAATGCCTTCTGACAAATTAGATGGTATGACACCAGAAATAGTGCATGAAGGTGTGGCTAGAGCGGTTAAGCGTGCAAGAGATGGTGAAGGTCCTACTTTATTAGAAATGAAAACTTATCGTTACAGAGGGCATTCAGTATCAGATCCTCAAAAATACAGATCCAAGGATGAGGTAGAAGAATACAAAGATCAAGATCCAATTATCAAAGTTAGAAAGACCATTCTAGAAAATAATTTTGCGACAGAAGCAACCTTACAAGAGATTGATGAAAAAATCAATGGTATTGTGGAAGCATCTGTAAAATTTGCTGAGGAAAGTCCTTGGCCAGATGATAGCGAACTATTGAAGGATGTGTATATTGATCAGCATTATCCATTTATTGTAGACTAATTATTTTAATAAACCTATATGAGCGAAGAACAACAAGAACAAGCACCAGTTGCTTTAAAGAACAAACAACTAATCATTTATTTATTTGCTGGGGCAATCATTGCTGTTGCAGGTTTTTTTGGCTATACTGAATTATACCAAAAACCATTAGAAGCAAAAGCGGCAGATGCAATGTATGTTGCAGAAAAATATTTTGCCAATGATTCTTCTGAATTAGTATTAAAAGGTGATGGTACAAGTAAAGGTGTTTTATACATCATTAAAGAATTTGGTGGTACTAAAGCAGCGAATCTTGCAAATTATTATGCAGGTATGAGCTACTACAGATTGAAGGATTACAATAAGGCAATAGAGTATTTAAAAGATTTTTCTTCGAATGCAAAACAAGTTCAAGCTGTTGCCTATGGTTCTATTGGGGATGCATATTCTGAATTAAAGAAAAATGATGAAGCAATAGAATACTATAAAAAAGCTGGAACACATTTTCCAGAAGATGAAGCCATTTCATCTGAATATTTATTCCGTGCTGCTTCATTCTTAGAATTAAATGGTAAAAATGATGCTGCTTTAGAAATCTATAAGCAAATCAAGCAAGATTATCCAAAATCTGAGAAAGGATTTAGCATTGATAAATATATCTCCAGACTTCAAGTTCAACCATAATTTAGTTGATTAAAATACTAAAAAGGCATTCTTTCTTAAAAGGGTGCCTTTTTTATTTATTGGAAAGAAATCCTTAATTTAGACTATGAAAGTTCAACTCTTTATACCCTGTTTTATTGATCAATTGTACCCTCAGGTTGCATTTAATACGGTTAAGATTTTAGAAAAAGCGGGATGTACTGTGGCGTATAATACACAACAAACATGTTGTGGACAGCCAGCTTTCAATGCAGGATTTTGGGGTGAATCAAAAGATGTTTGTACAAAATTTGTACAAGATTTTGATGGCGTAGATTATATAGTAAGTCCAAGTGCAAGTTGTGCTGGATTTATTAGAAATAATTACGGTAAACTTTTTGAAAACAATGCTTTTCAAAGTCCAGCTAAAAAAGTGTCATCACAAATTTTTGAATTGTCTGAATTCTTAGTTAAGATTTTAGGAATTACAGACTTAGGTGCTAGTTTCAATGGCAAAGTCACTTTCCACGATAGTTGTGCTGGACTGAGAGAATGCAATATAAAAACAGAACCTAGAGCTTTACTAAGTCAAGTAAATGGACTTGAACTCGTTGAAATGAATGATACAGAAACCTGTTGTGGATTTGGCGGTAGCTTTGCTGTAAAATATGATACCATTAGTGTTGCTATGGCAGATCAAAAAATTGACAATGCAATCGCCACAGATGCAGAATATATTATTAGCACAGATATGAGCTGCCTAATGCATATAGATGGACGTATAAATCATAATGGACAACTAATTAAAGTCATTCATCTAGCAGATATACTTGCAAGCGGATATTAATTTTATGAGGTTTAAAATGAGTTCAATTCAACCTTTTTTATTTTCTATTGTTAAATATTCATAATATAATTTCTTATGGCTTATTGGCTAATCAAATCGGAACCATTTAAATATTCTTGGGATCAATTCAATAAAGACAAACGTACTTTTTGGGATGGCGTAAGAAATTATAGTGCAAGAAATAATTTAAGATCTATGAAAAAGGGCGATCTAGCATTTTGGTACCATAGCAACGAAGGCATGGAAATTGTTGGGATTGCAAAAGTAGTTAAGGAATCCTATCAAGATCCTACTACCGAAGAAACTGCATGGTTGGCAGTTGATTTTGCTCCACATAAAAAATTAAAACATCCAGTGAAATTAGCGGATGTGAAAGCCAATACTAATTTGAAGGCTATGGCATTAGTAAGATTAGGTAGACTATCAGTGCAACCCGTTACAGATGCAGAGTGGGAAGAAGTAATGAAGATGAGCTTAGGAAAATAATATCTTTAAAAGATCATTTACTGATCTTAGTTCTTAATGGAAAAAGGAATAGCCAATAAAGATGGCAATTACTACGCCTATTAAATCTGCAAATAATCCAGCCCAAACTGCATACCGAACTTTCTTAATGCCAACACTACCAAAATACAAAGCAATAATATAAAAAGTAGTATCTGCTGAACCCTGGAAGATGGAGGCTAATTTACCTACAAAAGAATCTGGACCTTGTGTTTGAAAAATATCAAGCATCATTCCCCTAGCACCACTCCCACTTAAAGGTTTCATGATGGCAACAGGTAATGCACCAACAAAATCCGTATTCATTCCAGTAAGTTGAATTAAAAAACTAATCCCATTTAATACATAAATCATGGCACCACTATCTCTAAATACACGAATAGCAACCAACATCGCTACTAAATAGGGAATGATCTTCACAATCACATCAAAACCGTTTTTTGCACCTTCAATAAATGCATCAAATACGGATACTTTTTTATAAGCCCCTCCAAGTATAATAGCCACTACAATTCCAATTAAAATACTTGATCCTGCTATTTTAGAAAATAATTCTTTTTGAATAGGTGAAAGGCTATTTACAGCAAATAAGACTGTGCCCATCAGTAGTACCAATCCTGCTAACCAACTGATCAATACCCTATCCCATTTCAATTTTTGGTAAGTTCCAACTACAATGATGGATGCTAAAGTGGTCCCAATGGTTGCTAAAACACATGGGATAAAAATACTTGCTGCATCTTGTGAACCTGCTGCTAAACGATAAGAAATAATTGTCAATGGAATAATTGTGAGGCCACTTGTATGCAAGACTAAGAACATGATCTGCGCATTGGTGGCTTTTTCTTTCTCAGGATTTAAAGTTTGTAAGCTTTCCATTGCTTTTAAACCAAATGGCGTGGCGGCATTGTCTAAACCTAACATATTGGCGCTAAAATTCATCACCATTTGCCCCATGGCAGGATGATTCTGTGGCACTTCTGGGAATAAACGACATAAAAATGGATTCATCCATTTAGCAAGTTTTTGAATCGCTCCCGCTTTTTCAGCAATATTCATCAATCCTAAAAAGAAGACCATTGTACCTGCTAAAGGGAAAGCCACATCAATGACTGAAGATTTAGCGGAATCAAATAATCCATCTGCTAATAGCTTAAAAATCTCTGTATCTCCTAAAAAGATCAATTTAAAGAGCGCAACCACAAAAGCGATTACAAAAAATGCTATCCAGATGATATTCAATGCCATATCTAATTGTTTATGGTACTAATATAGCCCATTTTGCGATTAGATTTGTATTTTTGTAACCATAAAACAATCTAAAATAACATGGCTTTACAGGCAGGCATTGTAGGTTTACCAAACGTAGGCAAATCAACCTTATTTAACGCAGTGAGTAATAGTGCAAAAGCACAAGCAAGTAATTATCGTTTTTGTACCATCGAGCCAAATGTAGGCTTAGTAGATGTACCAGATATTCGTATAAGCCAACTAGCCGAATTGATTAATCCAACAAGAGTGGTTCCAACTCAATTAGAAATTGTCGACATTGCTGGTTTAGTGAAAGGCGCAAGTAAGGGCGAAGGATTGGGCAATAAATTTCTTGCTAATATTAGAGAAGTGAGTGCCATTATTCATGTGATACGTTGTTTCGAAGATGAAAATGTATTAAGAGAAGAAGGTAAAATCAATCCAATTGCTGATAAAGACATCATTGAAACAGAATTGCAATTAAAGGACTTAGATAGTGTAGAGAAAAAAATGCAACGTTCGGAGAAAATGGCCAAGACAGATCCTAAAGCTAAAGTAGAACTAGAAGTCTTACAAAAATGCAGAACCCATTTAGAAGCTGGGAAAAGTATCCGTTCTTTAGATTTATCCAAGGAGGATCATGCCGCCATTGCAGATATCTTTTTATTGACTGCTAAGCCAGTCATGTATGTAGCCAATGTTGATGAAGCATCCATGCATTCAGGCAATGCCTACTCTGATCAATTGGTGGCTATGGCTAAACAAGAAGGATCAGAAGTGATTGTGATGTGTAATAATATTGAGGCACAAATTTCTGAAATGGAAGATCCAGATGATAAGGCTTTATTTATGGAAGAATACCAAATGAAAGAGCCTGCATTGAATAGATTGATTCAAACTGCTTATAATTTATTGAAATTAGAAACTTATTTTACAGCGGGTGTGCAAGAAGTTCGAGCTTGGACAATTGGTTCTGGTTGGAAAGCACCACAAGCAGCAAGTGTGATTCATACAGATTTTGAAAAAGGTTTCATCAAAGCCGAAGTCATTGCATTTGACGATTATATTAAATTCAAAAGTGAAGCTGCTTGTCGTGACAATGGTAAATTAAGAATAGAAGGAAAAGAATACATTGTAAAAGATGGAGATATAATGCATTTTAGATTTAATGTTTAATAAAACATGAAAAAGAACTTAATAGTATTGATTGGTTTATTTGCAATTGCTTGTAACGATACAAACAATGCTGATACTTCTAATTCTGATAATGAAAGTAAAGAGAATAATACGATCACTGCACCTATCGCATTGAATTATACAATACAAAAGATTTACCCACACGATACAACTGCCTATACACAAGGTATAGAATGGCATGACAATAAATTGATAGAAGGCACTGGATTAAGAGGTAAAAGTGTTTTGTATCAAATGGACAGTCAACTTAAACCTATTGGTAAAAAAATCAAAGTAGAACAACCCTATTTTGGTGAAGGTATTACCGTCTTTGATGGTAAAATTTATCAATTAACTTGGGAAGAACATGCTGTTTTTGTATATGATGCAACCACATTCAAAAAGATAAAAACACTCAACTGGCCATATGAAGGATGGGGTTTGACACATAATGATACTGCATTAATCGTCTCCACAGGCAGTAGTAATCTATATTTTGTAAATCCAACTGATTTTTCAATTCAAAAAACACTAGGCGTTTTTAATGAATATGGTTACCAAAGTATGCTCAATGAATTGGAATATGTAGATGGAAAGATCTTTGCTAATATTTATGGTCAAAATAATATCATTGTAATTGATGCAAATTCTGGAAAAATTACCAATATAATAGACTGTAGTAATTTATTAGCACAAGCAAAAGTGAATTACAATCCTTTAACCATTGATGCTGGTTTTGTTCTAAATGGGATTGCTTATAGGAAATCAACCGACACCTATTTTTTAACAGGGAAATGTTGGCCAGTTATTGTTGAAGTTAAATTGAACTAATTAATCTAATTACTCTAATTGTTACTTGAATTGGATTGCTTTTTAAATTCGTAAATGATACTACTCCCTTTTGAAGCTTCCTTCATGGCAAGTAGATTAGACAGCATCCCTATCATACCTGCTACTAGCATGCCTAATTTTCCAGATTGTTTGTATTTTTCACTCAATAAGCTTACATAAAAACTATCGTACCACATTGGCCTCATAGTTACAATTTCAAATCCCATTTCATTCAATAAAGTAGTCATTGATTTAGGTGAAAAATGGTATAAATGTCTTGGCAAATCATAAGCTGCCCAATATTTTTGATAGTATTTAGCATCAAAACTGGTATAGTTAGGTACAGCAATAATTAATCTACCATTGTATTTTAAACTTTTAAAACATTGTTGTAGATATGGTTTTAATGTATGCACATGCTCTAAAACATGCCACATGGTAATGACTTCATACTCATTCTCAGGTAAATCAAAAATGGCATCTGTAGATTTTAAATTCAATTTATGAATTTCTAATGCCTTCTCCCTTGTTATAGCGTCAGGTTCTAAACCTGTTACCTTCCAAGCTTTTTGCTGCATTGCATGCGCAAAAGCACCAGTTCCAGCTCCTATATCTAATAAATGACCCTTATGCCCTGTAAAGAGCGATTGAACCCATTTAGTTTTTTGTGCTAAGGTTTTAGTTCTAACAAAATGGTACATCTGATTCATCCATCCCTCTTTTACATCAGTATGTGAAATATATGCTTTGAATTTATAGTATTGTCCTATTTCATCTTGACTTGGAACAGGTGATGTAAATCGTAGACTACATTTTGGACAATGTACAATTGAAAAGGCTGCTTGCGTTAATGAAAAGTCTTGACTTTCTAATGCGATTTGCGTATTGGAATGATTGCAGACTGGACAATTCATACTTTTTATTTTAAAAAGATTGCAAGAATGGCGATGATGGCAATGATCAAAGGCAAAATCCACCATTGCTTTGATCTAGTATTGAAATTATTTTGGGATTGATCTTCTAATTGTACTTTTTCTAATTGAATAGTTTGAAAATAATGCACACTATCAAAATTAGACTTAAAGGTATAGGCTTCATTAGAAAAAGATAATTGACCTAAATTACCTAAATCTATCTTGTTAGATACTGCTAATTGATTGGTAAAAAATCCCGAATAATCTATAATGGCTTGTTCAATGGTACAATCTAAATGATCTGATAAATAAATATAAAATAACTTACTTGGTTTGGTAGTTGGTTCTCTCAAAGCATCAAAAATGATTTCATGTAGAGGTGGCTGAAATGCACCATTCGAATGAATAGAGTCTGTTTGGGTTAAATTTAATAAACCAATACCTGGCAAAACCAATTGACCATGAGCTAAAAAATATTTTTCTAAAATTGGTAGCATCATTATTGACTAAATTTATATTGTATTCCTGCAACAAATTGAACCCCTAATGAAGGATAATTAGCCCAACGTTGGTATTGTTGGTCTAACAAATTCTCCCCTTTACCCCAGAAAGTCCAATGATCTGAAATAGCATATTGCATTCCTGCATTGAGGACAAAGGTATTGTTTAATTGGTATGCATTCCCTAAACCTGCACTGGTTTTAGCACCAGTCCAAAACTGTCCAGAGGCATCGAATTGCATTTTTTTATTAAACAACCAATTAAACTGTGAATTGAGTTCAAAAGGCAATACGCCCCATGCCTGTGTATTTTCACGAATTAAATTAAATTGAATGTACTTAAAATGGTTCTTCCATAAAAGTTTGTCACTAAATTGATACCTGAAATCACCATTTAATTCAATTGCAATCGCTCTTTTTTCAAATAATACATCAAATTTTAAACCTTCCTGAATTGGATTATTTTTTAATTTGGTTTGATTGAAAAAAGGCAGTTCACGGTAATCATTTAAAGTCATGTTGAAACCATAATTTAATCGCTTATTGACTGTCACATTTATGTTGATGTATTTCTTTTCAATAGAACTAATTGGCAAATTAGTTGGTGCCGATATCCAATGGTTTTGTCCAATTAATTGAATCAACTGATTGTTTGTGATACTAGTTAACCATCCAGCCTGTAAAACATAATTGGTATCTTTTAATTGCTTAGTCAATTCAAGCTTAGGATATAAAGCAAATTCGCCATTTGCTAATGTCGGTCTTATGCCTATATTAAGTTGAAATTGAGTTTTATTTATTTCGAATGAAGGGTCTAATTGGATAATTGTATTTTGTACAGATGGTCTATTTGTAAGAAGATACTGATTATAACTAAGATTAAAATCAGCGTGTAATTTAATATTGTTATTGAATCTATACTGTATTGGACTATTTAAATCAATAGCTATATTTTTAGCTTGTCCCAATAAATGACTATGGTTCAACTTTAAGATTGGGGTATAACTAAAAGCTTTTGTTGAAACCTGTTTATTGGCAAGTGAAAAGTTAGCACCAATGACGGTCAATTTTTGTTCGAAATTTTTGAGTGGTAAATTAGTTGTATCTGGAACTAAGCCATAGCGGTATCTATTGGATTGATTTACGAAAAATTGTGTATGTAAATGCTTGTTTTTATTCATAGACAAACTACCATTATATATCATACCAATAGTATTCCATTTTTGAATAGGATGCGCACCAGCAATTGATTCATTAATTAGGCGCAGATGATGTTCTTGGTCTTTTAGATCTACATAGCTACCCTCTAATTGAATTACTTGATTAAAATAATTTCCCATCCCAATTTTAAAATTGGCAGATCGAGTTATCTTTGAATTTGAATCAATTTTAATTGCCCTAGGAACTAGTGCAATTGGTTGATATTGAAAACTTAAATTCTGACTTGGCACTTGATAGGATAATGACACTGAATTGGTATCAACAATTGCTGTAGCATTTATAAAACCTATTTTTGCTGCATTTTTTAATTGAGGCCTAAATGCAGAAACTATGGTAACTACTTTTTCTGGTATACTATCTATTATATTTTTTTTGAGAAGCAAATTAGTTTTTGGAACTATTTGGTCATTTGTTTTAGTAATTTTTGATTCACGAATTGCATAAGTTGTTACTAAAGGTCTTTTTTTAACCGTTTTTTTCTTTTTAGAAATCGATTTTTTACTTGACTTCTTCTTCTTTGAACTTAAAGTCGTTTTAGCCTTCTTCTTATTATTCTTTTTCTGAGCAATTGCCATATTGCTAAAACAGATTAAAGCGATGGTGAATACACCGATTCTTATTATTGATTTGATCATATTATTGAGCTTTAATTGTTTCATTGATTACTTTAAGTTTATCCGAAGCAATTTGTTGTAAGGATGGAATGGTCGCATTTTCAGCAATACTCTTATAGGTTGCTATGGCATTAAATGAATCATTTTGTGCGAAATAGATATCACCTAGTAAAATATAAGTTTTAGTCACCCAAAATTCATAAGAAGCTTGTTTTTTAATGACATCAAAAGCTGTTTTTTCAGCAAGATTATACTTTTGTTGATTGAAATAAATCAAAGCTGTTAAATAATGTGCCTCAGCTGTATACAATGAACTATTTGACTTTAATACCCCATTTAAAAATTGTAAAGCCTTTACTGTATCCTGTTCTTTTATAGTTTGATGGTATAAAGCCATATTTGCCATTAAAATATCATCCGAAGCGCTATTTTTTTCTGCTAAAATAAGTACAGCTGTCTTGGAGGCTTCTGCCCAATTCTCGGCTTTGTATTGACATCTTAATAAACCTTTAATGGCTTCGTTTTTTTGTTCTTGTTGCGTCGCATACTGTAAAACAATCTTAAAATATTGTTCTGCACCAACATAATCTTTCAAATTAAAATAAGACAATCTTGCTGCAACGATAGCTGCTCTTTCGGCAAATTGATTAGGCGCTTTCATTGCTATTTTCCCAAAGTAAATGGCAGCAGAATCATATTGTTCCGAAGCATACGCCATTTCGGCTAAGAAATTCATTGCATTCAATTGATATATACCTTCTGGATAAAGGGATAAGTACTTTCTGAATGCTAAAGCAGCATTATTTAATTTTTTATCTTCATATTGAATGATTGCTGCTCGATAGATCAATGAATCTTGTTCGTTATAAGACAATGATTTTCCAAAATCATTCATGAATTGAACATACGCCTCTGGTTGTTGCTCTTCTATATAAATATTACGGATGTATTCTAAAGCATTGTTACTTTCCTCTGCATTTGGATAAGCACTAAATAATGATTTAAAATTTTGTAAAGCTTCTTGATTTTTATTAAGATTAAAATAAACAATGCCTAATTTGTAAAAAGCCAACGGATAGAACTCTGTAGCCTTCTTGTCTAACAATACTTTAGATAGTGGACTAATTGCTTCTTGAAATTTTTCTTTACTAGTATAGGTATCTGCTAATTCCATTCTAGCATCACTTAAATAAATTGATTGACTAAAATCAACATCATAGTTGGTTAATATTTTTAGTTTTTCTTTATTCAATCCTAGTGCGCCATAAATAATGGATTTTTGTAAATTGGCATAATCTTCAAAATTCCAACCTAAGTCTATGATTTTTTGGTAAGATTTTAGCGCTTGCTTGTATTGTTTTGTCATGAATTGACAATCCGATAATCTTACTAATGCATCTTTTTGATATGGAGAAGATGCTATATATGGATTGAAATCTGCTGCAATTGTAAATAATTGTAAGGCTTTTGCATAATTATTATTTTTTAAATAACAATATCCTAAAGTATAGTTGGCATGTTTTTTTGTGATTTCACCAATTTCGAATGGGTCTAATAGATATTTTTCTAGGTGTTCAATTGACTCATCTATTCTTCCCATTTTATATGCAAGCTCCCCTATCCAAAAATGTGTTTGTGCTAAAACTTTATCATTGTAAGGTAAATTTTTAACTTGGTTAAAGAGCTCATAGGCATTTTCGTTTTGACCATCATTGATCAAAAGTGCTGCTTTACCATATAAAATATTAGGATATAACTTTAAAAGTACTTCATTTAAGGTATCCATTTTTTGATACACATCATAGGCCTTATTAAAATCATTGCTGTAGGCCAATGATGTAACATATAAGCTTTTGGCTTCATTAAGATATAAACTAGTAGGATATTGTATAATAAATTTGTCTATCGATTGTAAAGCAACACTATACTCTTTTAACTCAATAGCTAATTTTGCGTAATTGAATAAGGCAATTTCTTTTTGGGATAAATTTTGGCTTTTAGTGGCGCATAGTAAAAATGCATTTTTAGCACCTAATTTATTGTTTACCTTTAAATAAGATGTAGCCAATAAGTACATACTATTTTGACCTAATGAATCTTCCACATTTGCTAACTTTTTAAAGCCTTGAATGGCCTCCTCCCATTGTTGAGATTGAAAATAACAAAAGGATAATTGGTATAAATCCTGAGATTCTACTTCTATTTGTGATTTTACAAAATTGGCTAAATAAGGTAAGGCTTTTTCATATTTTTTTTGTTCAAACAGTAAGTGGCCCATTAGTTGAGCTAATTGGTCTGTGTAAAACTGACCTTTAATTTGTAATGCTTGTTCTGTATTCTTAAGTGCTGCATCTATATCCCCTAAAAAATAGTACAATTGACTAATATAAAATGGGGTTAAAGTTTTATACGCATTGCTTTGCTCAGCAATCTTAAAACAACTCAAAGCCAATTTGAAATCTTTTTTTTGCAAAGCCACAAAGCCTGCATAATAATTTGCATCTGTGTAAAATGGACTTGTTTGAACCTGTCTAATACTCAATAAATAATTGGTGGACTCGTCCCAATCCCCTTTTTTGAAATATAAATAACCCAATTGAAACTGCATTAAAGCCAACTCTTCGTTTTCAAGATCATCTATACTTATTTTTTTATAAGCTTGAATGGCAGGTGCTACTTGTTGATTTTTAAAATAATATTTTGCTAATTCAAAATTCAATCTTGAATGATATATCTTATTTGTATTATTTTTTAACCAATTTTCGGCGACTGGGATGGCATTTACTTTGTCCAATGCCACAGATAATAAATGATAATGAAAAGCAATATCTACATTAGTTGGTTCAAAAATATGAGCTGATTGTATCTTTTGATAAGCCGCTAAACTATCCCCTTGATATAGGGACTTAAACCCATTTTGGTCTAATTGGTTGAGTGGTGCATCAAATTTCATTAACTGACTCGTTGCTGGAGCACAGAAAAGAAGCGAAATACATAAAAGCAGTGGGATTGGACTTGCTTTTGAGATAGTTTTTAACATAGGAGCCTTTATTTAGGATAGTATTATAAAATTACACTATGATTATAAAACGCTTAGTTAAATAAGCTTATTGTGGAAAAACAGATACAATCCTTAAATTTGTCAACAAATGCAATAAATATGTACGAACATTCGACAACAGTTAGGGTTAGGTATGCAGAAACAGATAGAATGGATGTGGTTTATTATGGTAATTATGCCATGTATTTCGAAATTGGTCGTGTAGAAGCCATCCGACACCTTGGTGTATCCTACAAAGACATAGAAGACATGGGTATTATACTGCCTGTTGTTGAATTAAATATTAAGTATTTAAGACCTGCTAAATATGATGATCTAATTACCATCAAAACTCAAATTAAGACCTTACCTACCGACCATAAGATTATATTTGACCAAGAAGTGTATAATGAAGCGGGTAAGCTTTTAACCATTGGTCAGGTTAAACTCTATTTTATGGATTCAAACATGAACAATAGAATTGAAATGCCTTCCACTATGAAGGAAAAACTCAGTGTCTATTTTAGTTAAACCGCCTTTTTTTGGTTTACTTTGCAACCTAATTGAAGCATTTTTATGAGGGATCAAATTCAGGCAACTATTATCACGATTGGGGACGAGTTATTAATCGGTCAAGTAATAGATACCAATAGTGCTTATATCGCTCAAAAGTTAAATGCAATCGGAGTTGTAGTCCATCAAAGAATTGCTGTTGGAGATGATGCACTAGCTATTACCAATGCTTTAGATACAGCCATTCAAAAAAGCCAAATTATAATTCTCACTGGTGGATTAGGCCCCACTGCAGATGATATCACCAAACCCTTATTGAATCGTTATTTTGGTGGCAAAATGATTGTAGACCAAGCATCATTAGACCATATCACTTATATCTTTGAGCAGATCCACAAGAAGCCAATGATTGAACGCAATCGCAAACAAGCAGAAGTGCCAGATGTTTGTGAAGTATTGTTCAATCAATCAGGCACTGCACCTGGTATGCTTTTTAAGAAAAATGACAGTTTAATTTTTTCATTACCAGGCGTACCGTATGAAATGCAATGGTTAACCAATGAAAAAGTAGTTCCAATTATTCTAGAAAGTTTCAAATTAGGTGTGATCGCACATAGGACGCTATTAACAGCTGGTGTTGGGGAGTCCTTTTTAGCAGAATCCATCCTAGATTTTGAAAAAAATCTTCCAGAAAATATTAAATTAGCATACCTACCTTCTTATGGCATGGTAAGGTTGAGATTGACAGGAAAAAGCGATGATGCTACTAGTTTGAATCATCAATTAGATACCTTATTCGAGCAATTGAAGGAGTATGTAAAAGATATTTTAGTTACAGATAAAGATGAACCTATAGAAGTATTGGTTGGCCGTCTTTTGAAAGACCAAAATCAGACTGTTTCAACTGCTGAAAGTTGCACAGGTGGCTATATTGGACATCTCCTATCCAAACATGCAGGCTCATCGACCTTCTTTACAGGTAGTATCGTAAGTTATGACAATCGTATAAAAACGGAATTTTTAGACGTACCTGTAAGTATTTTAAAGACCGTAGGGGCTGTTAGTAAGGAAGCAGTGGAACAAATGGCGGTAGCAATCAGGGCTAAAATGAACACTGATTTTGGGATTTCTGTGAGTGGAATCATGGGGCCATCAGGCCAAACAGATGAAAAACCCCTTGGAATGGTATGGATTGGGGTGGCTAATAAAGAAAAAGTAGTATCAAAAGTCTTTTACCTAAGATTTGATCGACAAAAGAATATAGAAGTGACCGCAAATCAAGCTATAAATTTACTTAGGTTACTCATAATCAATAAGATTTAGTCTTATTTTTGCTAAAATAATTCCCTATGTCTGTAGTTGACTTGATTTTGCCAAAATTGGGTGAGAGTATCATGGAAGCAACCATCTTAAAATGGCATAAAGCTGTAGGAGATACCATCCAATTAGATGAAACATTACTTGATATCGCTACAGATAAAGTAGATAGCGAAATACCTTCAAGTACTGCAGGCACCGTTACAGAAATTTTATTTGAGGTCAATGCTGTTGTTCCTATTGGAACAGTTATTGCAAGAATACAAACAAGTGGTAGTATCGCTCCAACACCAACAATTGAAACGATTCAAGCACCTGCAACTATTGCACCAATTCCAGAACCAGTTGTTGTAGAAGAAGTTCCTTTTACACCTGTAGTTTCAAATATTGAAATACAACAAGAAAATTCCAATGATATTCGTTTCTTTTCACCATTGGTTTTAAATATTGCACAAAACGAAGGGATTAGTTTAAATGAATTGCAACAAATTCCTGGTACTGGAAGCCAAGGACGTGTTTCTAAAAAAGACATTTTAAATTATGTTGCGCAGAAAAAAGCGGGACATGTGCAGCCAACAATAGTTGCTCAACCAGCTATGATTACTGTATCCACATCTGCTACTGCTAATACCAACAATTCAATTCCACAAGTTCAAAATTCAAATTCAACTGTTTCCAATATTTTTCCAAATGCTGATCATGGATTTAATACTTCAAATGGTGCAGGTAAATTTGCTAATCCAGATGAAGTGATTGTTACTGGGAACACGGAAATTATTGAAATGGATCGTATGCGTAAGCTGATTGCAAAGCATATGGTTGAAAGCGTTCAAACAAGTCCGCATGTCACGTCTTTTGTAGAAGCGGATGTAACCAATATGGTTGTATGGAGAGAAAAAGTGAAACAACTCTTTGAAAAAAGAGAAGGCACTAAATTAACTTTTACACCAATGTTCATGGAATGTATTGCAAAAGTATTAGAGCAATTCCCATACATCAATTGTAGTTTACAAGGAGACAATATCATTTTAAAGAAAGACATCAATATTGGTATGGCCACTGCCCTACCTTCTGGTAACTTAATTGTTCCAGTGATTAAAGGTGCAAATCAATTGAGTATTATAGGATTGAGTAAAGCCGTTAATAATTTAGCAAACGCTGCTAGAAATAACCAATTAAAACCACAGGACACGCAAGGTGGTACTTTTACAGTAACCAATGTAGGTACATTTGGATCCATTATGGGCACACCCATCATTCCTCAACCACAAGTTGCAATACTTGCACTAGGTGCCATTAAGAAACGCCCAGTAGTAATAGAAACCCCTTCTGGTGATGCTATCCTTGTTCGTCATATGATGTACTTATCTATGAGCTACGATCATAGAATTGTAGATGGTGCGATGGGTTCTAGTTTCTTATCAGCAGTTGCAAAAGCGTTTGAACAATGGGATCAAAATAGACAATGGTTTCAATATGTTTAATTAAAATATTTCCTGCAAAAAAATAAAGCCCCAATCTGGGGCTTTATTTTTTGTAATTAGTAGGTATTAAAATCATCTGATTATAATCCTAATCCTAGGTCTCTTCCCTTCATGATGGCAGGTACACCTTTGGACATCCAGATTGGCATTGGTGCACCTTTTAAATAATGATCAAAAAACTGTTGTTCTCTAATTTGTATATCTTTTCTATTCTTTCTTTCTACTAAATTATGCGCTTCGTTATTGTACACCAGCATCCAAATAGGTTTTGCTAATCTACGCATGGCAGTAAACATTTCAATACCTTGATACCAAGGCACTGCATCATCTGCATCATTACTCATTATTACGATTGGCGTTTTAACTTTATTCAATTCAAACAAAGGAGAATTCTTTATGTATAAATCTGGACGCTCCCATAAGTTTGCACCTATCCTACTTTGTGTTTTTTCATATTGAAATTGTCGATTTATTCCAGCACCCCATCGAATGCCACCATAAGCACTTGTCATATTTACAACTGGGGCGCCAGCCCATGCTGCAGCATATAAATTGGTTTTAGTAATTAAGTAGGCAATTTGATAACCTCCCCAACTTTGACCTTGTAATCCAATTCGAGTACTATCAATAAAACCTTTTTGAACCATTGCCCTAGTACCACTCAAAATATAATCATATGCACCCTGACCAGGATAACCTTTTTTATACCAAATATCTGGTACAAATACTACATAGCCGCGACTCACAAAGAATGGAATATTCAATCTAGATGGTGTTGGCGATGGTGCTAAATAATTATGAAGGGTCTGATTGTTTCTTTCATAAAAATAAACAATCATTGGATACTTCTTTTTGGCATCAAAATCTTCTGGTAAGTATAAAACACCTTCAGCAGTTCTGCCTGTGTAAGCTTTCCATTTTACCAATTGAGATTGCATCCAATTGTAATTCGCTTGTTGTGGATTGATCGCAGTTAATGCAATGGGTGTTTGCTTTTCTTGTGTAAATGAATATGGATAAATATTTGCAGCATTTTTTTCATCTTCTTGCATCACAATCAATTGATTCGAATTTTTCGCACCTACAATAGTTGTAAAATGCATTGGTTGTTCTGTCATTGTAAATAAAGTCCTATTACCCATATCTAATAATGCAATCCCCTCTTTTTTATCCACTTCATTGTAGAACCTTAATAAAATTTGATCTTTAAATCCAATGAATTTTTTATCGTCGTCTAATTTAATAAATCGATATTCTTTTTTAGAAGCACGGCCTTTAGTTAAAAGCTGAGAGGCATTCAATCCGGTGGCATCTACTAACCAAAGATCATAGCGATCATAGAGGATAAAGCTTTTATGATTGTCCATCCACATCGCTATACCATATGCATTAGGTTCATCAGGCACGTCATTGTCTTCGTCATACAATGGGAATTGAATATCTTTTGCAATTTGCTTGGTCTGCAATGTGTTCGTATTGTAAGATTTAAATTGTTTTGATATTTCATCATAAAATACCAATAAGCTTCCATCATATGATGCAGTGACTAAACTGCTCTTTAATCCTTTTTGAATGAGTTGCTTTTGACCCGTCATGGTATTCAATGCATACAAATCTCTTTTGCCATAACCCTCCCATTGACTAGCAATGGTGAAATTAGAATCAATATTGGCAATCGCTACCTGCCCATCACCTTCCATCGTCATTTGTATTTGACGATCATTAATTTTTCCTAAATAGGTGAATTGACTGCTTGCAGGTCTATAGATCATGGCCTCTGTGCCTTTCAAACTTGTCTCAAGACTTTTTAATTGAGTAGACTGCAGATTGGCATCATTGTAATTCCAAATATCTAAACTCACTCTATCAAATTCAGGCAAACTAGTATCTTTCACTGGTAAGATGGGTTGAACACCAAAATTCAATAAAGCACCCGTTTTACTAAAACTTAACTTTTTATCCCCACCAATGGTATATTGATTTGGCATTACAATCGCTGTTTTGTTAAAAACAAATTGTGCCGAATCCATCTCATGCTTATAATAAGCAAGGGTGTAATTTTTTTGTAAGGCTTTATCAGTGCTATCTTTTTCAATTAAATAGGCCAACTGCTTACCTTCTTTGTCCCATGTAAAATTAGTTGCAGTATAAAAACGACTGTTGATGGTTTTTAAATTTGTATCTGCAATAGCGGCTAAAAGAATTTTAGCTTCATTTAATTTTGTTTTAACTTGATATAGCATGACGCCTTCCCCTTTTGGATGCATGGCATATTCGCTAATATTATTAAATACCCTTTCTTTGCCAGTATTTAAATCTCTAAAATAAAGTTGTGCACCGTCTTTTTTGATATCCGTCTTTGGATCATTTAAAAAGGCGATGACATCACTTCTAAATTCAGGAACTTGATAACTTCTTACAGTAGGAATTCTATTGATATTACCATTGGCTAAGGTTAAAATAGCCAAACTATCTTTTGGCATTTCTTCTGGTTTTTTCTTTCCAATCTTAGCTTTTCTTGTTTCATCGAAGCTTGGCTTAATCTTTGCAATCAAAAACGCATTGTTTTCAGTAAATTTTGATTGTGTGCCACGTTCGATTTTTATGATTTGATTTGTTTTAAGATGTCTAATAAACAAAGTCGCGTCTCCTTCTTGTGGAGCAACAGTATAAGACATCCAATTGCCATCATTGGACAATACCACATCTTTAATTGACTGCCATTGGTCATAAACGGTATGATCTAATGGTTTTTTTTGGGCTTGAAGTGAAATAGATAACATTAACAAGCAAGAACATAGTATACGCTTCATATTGGGATAAATTGAATAACCAATTTACGATAAGTTTTATATAAAAAACAACAATTGAGTTATAGTTTTATGATCAACTATTTAGACTTTTGCTGACGCAAAACTCTTATCATCTGAAGCATTACCGAAATGGCAATCAAACTCATGCCTATATAAAAACCCATTCCCATTTGTTTGTGTTCTTGGAAAAATACAATTGCAATAATGATCCCATACACGGGCTCTAGATTAAGGGAAACGTTCAGGGTAAAAGCGCTAATATTTTTAAGGGCATTGAGCATCAAATGATTGGCTAATACTGTACAAACCAAGGATAATATAATCAGCCAGAACCAATCATTTTGTGAAGGGAAACTAAAAGTAGTCTGCTGAAACAAACCAATACCTACAATAACAATTGTAAGGAAGCCTAAACCACCAATCATCTCAAAAGTTTGGATGGTCTGCGTGGTATATTGATCTGTTAATCTTTTATTGATGATAGTAAAAATGGATGCAAAAAATGCAGAAACTAATCCAACCAAAATACCTGTTCTAAAATGGATATCAAATTGAAAAATGCATAAAATCCCAATGAGGCTGAGTAAACCAATAAAAATATCGTTCCAGATAAATTTTGTTTTAAAAAAGAATGGTTCAAGGACTGCTGTAAAAAGACCTACACTAGAAATACAAACCAATGCAATAGATACATTCGCCAATTTGATGCTGCCATAAAAACAAACCCAGTGAATAGCAATCAGAACACCAATCAACATCAATTTCCCTTTATTTTTTAATGGAACTTTAGTTGGCTGTTGATGCAATAAATAGATTGGAAATAATACTATAACAGTCAATAACATTCTGTAAAACACCAGGTATAAACCATTTAATTGAATTAAATTACCAAGTGGTGCTGTCAATCCTGCTAAAAAGACAAATACATGTAATTGTATTAAAGATCGCTTAAAGCTGCTCACGCTTGATCTGTTTGATAAAGCGTCCAGTGAAAGATTGCCATTGCATACTAATTACTCCAAGCACAGCTTCTTTTATAATCCCTTTAGACATTTTACTCACACCAATTTTTCTGTCAATAAAAGTGATGGGCACTTCTTTTAATTTAAAGCCTAATCTCCAAGAAGCAAATTTCATTTCAATTTGGAAAGCGTATCCTATAAATTTAATTTGATCCAATTGCATCGCTGCTAAAACTTTGTTTTTATAACACATGAATCCTGCAGTGGGGTCTTTTACAGGCATCCCTGTTATAATTCTTGTGTAAAGTGAGCCACCTTTTGAATAAATCAATCGATCTAAGGGCCAATTCTCTGTCGCACCTCCTTTAACATACCTACTGCCAATGGCCACATCTGCGCCACTTTCACATGCTGCTAATAATCTATCTAAGTCTAAAGGGTTATGAGAAAAATCGGCATCCATTTCAAAAATATAGTCATAGTGATTGGCTAAAGCCCATTTGAATCCATGAATATATGCAGTGCCTAAACCGAGTTTCCCTTTCCTTTCTTGGATGAAAATTTTATCAGGATGCACTTGCATCAATTCTTTAACAATATTGGCTGTACCATCTGGAGAACCATCATCCACCACTAAAACATGATATTGATTACCTAGTACAATGACTGCATGGATAATTGCAGCAATATTTTCCTTTTCATTGTATGTTGGTATGATGACAATTTTTTTCACTTTCTATTGGGGGGATATAATATAATTAGCTGTTTTTGTTGTATAAATATAATTTATTTATTTAAAATCGTCCTATTTAAAATCTCTGTAAGCTTCTGTTTTGTGTGTAAAGCAAAGTCCCCCTTCATCATCCAGTCGTAATACTGTGGCTCTTCTTTTAAAACTTGGGTAACTGGCTTGCCTTTGTGCTTACCGAAATTAAAGATTTCAACGCCATTTTCCATTACAAATCGACGCGCAAAATCTACAATTTGATCCTCTCCAGTAAATTTTACAACTGACTCCACCGTATTACCAATCGCTGGATAGCGTTCTAATTGTGCTTCTAAAACCTCCCAGGTTGCTGTTGCATCTGCTTCGGCTGTATGGGCATCTTCCAAACTTTTATTACAATAAAATTTATAAGCAGCAGTTAAAGTGCGTTGCTCCATCATATGAAATACTTTCTGCACATCCAATAACTTTCTGGATTCTATATCTACAGCAATACCTGCTCTTAAAAATTCTTCATTTAACATTGGAATATCAAAACGATTGCTATTGTAACCAGCTAAATCAGCACCTTCCAAAAATTGCTTAATCTCATTGGCTACTTGCTTAAAGGTAGGTGCATCTTTAACCATTTCATCTGTAATACCATGAACCGCAGTGGTCACAGCTGGAATGGGCATTTCTGGATGGATTAATTTACGTTTAACGATTTTAGACCCATCAGGCATGATTTTTACAATTGCAATTTCCACAATTTTATCTGTGCTGACATTGACGCCAGTAGTTTCTAAATCAATGAAACAGATAGGTTGGGAAAGTTGTAAAAGCATATTTTGTATTATTCATCGAAGTTAATCAATCTGCTATACTAAATAACAGATTCAGGCTAAAATACTTCAAAGAATTATGTAATTTTACCAGATAAATCAATAAAATGAATTGGCATCCAATCAACACTATAGAACAATTAGAACAAATTAAATCAGCATCCTTTATCACCCCACAAGTGATCTTTAAACATAGCACAACTTGCAGTATTAGCAGGATGGCTTTGGATAGATTCGAACGTGCTGCGACCCCAGAAAAGGTTGATTTTCATTATTTAGACCTATTGAATTATAGAGCAATTTCAAATGAAATAGCTAGCTTTTTTCAAGTGCACCACGAATCACCACAAGTCATTTTGATTAAAAATGGTGAATGTATCTATGACGAGAGCCATTATGGGATTATGATGGATGAGCTTATATCCTTTCTATAACCATTGCACTAGCACCTCCACCGCCATTACAAATAGCTGCTGCGCCATATTTGGCCTGATGATCCTGTAAAATATGCGTTAGGGTCACAATGATTCTTGCACCACTGCATCCAAGCGGATGTCCAAGTGAAACGGCGCCTCCCCTTGTATTCACTTTTGAGGGATCCAACTTTAATAATTTTGTATTGACAATACCCACAACAGAAAAAGCTTCATTGAATTCAAAAAAATCAATCTCATCTGAACTTAAATTGGCTTTTTTTAATGCCTTTGGCAAAGCCAAAGCAGGTGCAGTTGTAAAGTATTTAGGATCATGTTCTGCATCTGCATAACTCGTGATTTTAGCTAAAGGCTTTAAACCAAGTGCTTTCATTTTTTCACCACTCATTAAAACAATAGCAGCAGCTCCATCATTCATGGTACTTGCATTTGCTGCTGTGACAGTGCCATCCTTCGTAAAAGCAGGATTTAAACTTGCAATCTTATCAAATTTAACATTGAATGGTTCTTCATCTTTATCGATTGTAATAGGATCCCCTTTTCTTTGAGGAATGACTACAGGAACAATTTCATTCACAAACAATCCATTTTCAACAGCAGCCTGAGATTTGGTATAGCTACTTATTGCAAATTCGTCTTGCTCTGCTCTTGAAATTTGATTTTCAGAAGCACACAGATCTGCAAAATTACCCATTGCAACCTGATCATAGACATCTACTAAACCATCTTTAGCCAATCCATCTAATAAGGATGTATCACCATATTTATTTCCCCAACGTTGATGCATATTGTAAAATGGCACATTGCTCATACTCTCCATGCCGCCAGCCACAACAATCTCCGCATCACCTAAAAGAATATTTTGAGCAGCTAGTGCTATGGATTTCATGCCACTAGCACATACTTTATTAATGGTTGTACAAATTACTTTATCTGGCAAACCAGCTAGTTTTGCTGCTTGTCTTGCAGGTGCTTGGCCTAAACCAGCTTGAATGACAGAACCCATATACACTTCATCTACTAAATTAGCATCTAATTGGATTTTGTCCAATGCACCCTTAATGGCAATAGCGCCTAATTGCGTTGCAGTACAATTTTTTAATGACCCGCCAAAAGAACCAATTGGGGTTCTTACCGCAGCTACTATAAAAACTTCTTTAGACATAGAAAAATGATTAAAAGTAAATAATTAGGGTTTTAAATATTGTGTTTTAAACTTCTGGAGAAGCTGGAGATGCTAAAGTTTCAGGTTTTTCTTGCACTTCTGGAATCAACCGTATTCCTCCTTCTTCTAAAGTGATTTTTTTTGCTTTGTACAAGATGCCCACATTCATTTTAAATGCTTTTTTACTAATACCAAAAAAAGCGTAAATGTCTTCAGGTGAAGATTTATCATGATACGGTAAAAAACCTTTATGCAATTTTAATAACTGAATCAACTTAACTTGATCGTCATCTAATTTCTCCACTCCTTGTTTACCAATGCCAATATCTAATTTATTATCTTCTCTGATTTTTTTAACAAAACCTTCATCAATCATTTGACCAATATGCAAATGGGTAAACACTTCATTTTTATAAACCAATCCTTGGTGGACTTGATTTACAATAACGACATATCCAATATCACTCTCTCGGTATACTTGTAATTTAACTTTCTCTCCTTCTTTTACAGTTAGTATATCATTGCTAATTTGATTGTCAATTTTTTCTGTCGCTGCAACCCTACCTGTTTGTTTGTCTAAATAAAGTTTAACTAAATACTTTCCACCCAATCGCATACTTGATAATTGTTGCGATACTGGAACAAATAAATCCTTCATTAAGCCCCAATCTAAAAATGCACCTTGACCCGTAATGTCAACCACTTTTAAAGCAGCAATATCACCCACAACAGCAAAAGGCTCTTGTGTGGTGGCAATTAATCTATTATCAGAGTCATGGTATACAAATACACTAATGGTATCACCCACTTGTAATCCCGATGGCACAAAACGCTTAGGTAACAATACACCTTCCGCGCCATCGTCCATATAAAAACCAAAATCCACCTTTCGGTCTACACGCATTAAATTAAATTGACCGACATTGATGGTTGACATAGTACTTGGTTTTTTACAAAATTAGAACAATTCTGGCTGTTCGTCATTAGGATCTTTGATGACTACTTTTTTTTCCCATTCCATTTCGATCGTTTTACTAAAATCAACCAATTTGGTGCCTACCGCTTTAGACCCCATCACATCCACCATTTTGCTCACTTTGAACTTCGCTTTTCTTACCTGTGTCCCTTTACCAGAAACTACCACCAAGACAGGTTCAATATGGGTCGTAACTGCAGCAACATAATTGCCATTGCCTTCTTTAATAAATGAAAATGGTGTTTTTAAGGTGGAGGTTTCGATTTTAAAACGCTTGATATTGAATTGTAATTTCTCTTTATCTAAATACACCGCCGTAATCACTTTCAATGGATTGAATTTCTCTATAAAGATGACTTTCTCTGGATCAAATCTTTGTGTCAATTCTGTATCAGTTACTTCATAAAGTCCATCTTTATCAATGACAATTAATTTTTCGTCTTCAAAAGTGCCTAAGTAAAGTCCTTTTTCCTCGGTATTCAATCTTCCAAACTTATCGTCAAACCATAATTTTCTACCTAACAAAGTACTTTTGCCAGCTTCTTTTAACTTAACTAATTTAACAGGGTATTTTGTTACTTGATTACCCACACTGGTTCGTCCTTTAACTTCTAAGGTTTCAAAAAAGAAATCAAATTCTTTAATTCTTGCACTACAGTTTGGACTCAATACAATTTTTACCGATTCGGCTTCTCCGTTTGCATTAATGGATAAATAATGCACTTTCGATTTTTCTAAATTTTTTGCTAAAATGTATTCTTTATCCCTAGTAATACCAGTTACATTAAAACGTTTTGCATAACTAATCCCAGAAGTACCATCCACATAAATCATATTGTAGGTAGTACGTTCATCGTTTTTCTGGAATACTGCGGCATGTAATATATCTTTCCCTATAAAAATCTTATCAGATACTTTTACCACTTTCATTGTACCACCTTTGGTAAACGCAATGATATCATCATAATCAGTACAGTCGCATAAAAATTCATCTTTCTTTAAACTTGTACCAATAAAACCTTCTGATCTATTGATATAAAGTTTCGTATTTGCAATAGCCACTTGTTTTACTTGAATGGTATCAAACTCCTTTAGTTCAGTTTTACGTTCTTTACCTTTACCATATTTCTTTTGTAAGTTTTCATAATAACTTACTGCATAATCTATTAAATTTTCAAGATTGTTTTTAACCTCTTTAATTTCTGATTCTATAGATTTGATTTGAGCAATTAATTCTTCAATATCTAGTTTATAAATTCTTCTTACTGGCTTGTCTGTTAATTTCAATAAATCTGCTCGCTCAATTGGCTTTTTGAATTTCTTTTTAAATGGTTCAAATGCTTTATCAATGGCATCAATTACTTTCTCCCAATTAAGGTGTTTTTTCTCTAGTTCTTGATAAATTTTTTCTTCAAAGAATATTTTTTCTAAACTAGTGAAATGCCATTTATCCAATAATTCTTGCAAATGAATTTCTAATTCTGCTTTTAATAAGGCTTTTGTATGGTCTACTGAATATCTTAATAAATCACTTGCCCCTAAAAATTGTGGACGTTGATTCACAATCACGCATACATTGGGTGATAAGCTGATTTCACAATCTGTAAAAGCATACAATGCATCAATCGTAATGTCGGGAGAAATGCCAGTCGCTAAATCAATTTGAATTTCAACTTCAGCCGCTGTCACATCAATCACTTTTTTGATTTTGATTTTACCTTGGTCATTTGCCTTGGTAATACTTTCCATCAATTGTGTTGTAGTGACGCCGTAGGGTACATCTTTGATGACCAATGTTTTCTTATCTAATTCTTCGATATGTGCCCTTACTCTAACTTTTCCGCCACGTTTGCCATCATTATATGCCGAAGCATCTACCATGCCTCCCGTCTGAAAATCTGGTAATAATTCAAATTTTCGTCCTCTCAAATATTTTACAGATGCATCTAATAATTCATTGAAATTATGTGGCAATATCTTAGTAGATAAACCAACAGCAATACCATCAGCCCCTTGAGCTAATAATAAAGGAAACTTCATAGGTAAAGTGACAGGTTCATTTTTTCGCCCGTCATAACTGAGTGACCAATCCGTTGTTTTTGCGTTAAATGCTACTTCAAGCGCAAATTTACTTAATCTGGCTTCAATATAACGTGATGCTGCAGCAGAGTCACCTGTTCTTACATCCCCCCAGTTTCCTTGAGTTTCAACCAATAAATTCTTTTGTCCAATATTGACCAATGCGTCTCCAATACTAGCATCACCATGTGGATGGTACTGCATGCTCTGTCCAATGATATTGGCCACTTTATTAAATCTACCATCGTCCATTTCCTTCATGGCATGTAGAATCCTTCTTTGAACAGGCTTTAAGCCATCTTCAATTGCGGGTACTGCCCTTTCTAAAATAACATAAGAAGCATAGTCAAGAAACCAGTTTTTATACTGTCCTTGTACGCCCGATTCGTTCTCTGTAACCCTACTTAAATTTTTCTCTTTTGCCATAACTATACTAATTCGTGCCGACTAGATCCGATGGGTATCTTCACTTCCGTCACTTAAACTATTTAATTCAATAAAAACAATATCCGTGATTGCGGTTAATTCATGCCAAATGTTAGCAGGAATTTTTACCCTTATTGGCGCAATCAATTCGATTGTATTTTCTTCATTTGTTACTAGATCCTTCCAATGTAAATTTGCTCTTCCTTGCACTAAAAGCATATCCTCTGGATTTTTACCTGCCGAAATTCCTTTATGATAATGTTGTCCACTTATTGTACCAGCATTTCTGTAGACCAATAAAAATTCACCTGTTCTATCTGTACTAAAATAATGAAGCGCCCCACGCTCATCAACTGCTTTTATATCTATTGGGTGAACTTTTACAGACATATTGAATGATTTATGCTTCAGTTTCGTTTATCACTGTTGATCCCCCAGGCATTTGAATGACCATGTCCTTCCATCCTTTAGACCAATCTCCAGCTATGACTAATTTACCTGCTTCTTCTAAAGCTTTTAAACGAGATACAATAAAAGCATCACCTAGTTTAACTTTTAATTTAGCCATGATATTGGATAAAGCACTAGGTAACTTTTGTGCATTTTTTGTAAGTAAGGCTATCATTTCTTTATCATAACAACCAATATGCATGCTTACTAATTTCTTACCCCCTTCTAAGAATCTTACCCCCTCATTTTCTTGACACAATTTTTTCCATTCATCAGGATCTAATTCAAATTCACTTAAAGTAATTGGTCTAGATAATTTTTTAGCTTTTAAAAACTCTTTAGGTTCAATTTGACTTAAATGCGTTGGATAAAATAATTGACCTTTTTCATTTAAGAAAGGCAGGTTATTTAAATACAATACATGAATTCTGCTTTGGTATGCTTTAAACTGGCTCATTAACCAATAATAGCCAGATACATCGTGCGCGTTTTGGCCCATCCAAATCCAAATCATTTCATTTTCATCATGGTTCAATGAATTAATTAATTGATGTATTGTTAATGTATCATCCACTATATCTAATTGATCTTCATAGGGGGAATAGGCTAAGACCCCTTTCCACCAATCTCTTCTGGCTTGATATCCTTCTGTCTCATAAATATCCATCAAAGGACCAACTGCATAGTCGTCTTTGATTTCTATTATCTTACCAGATAAAGTCTCATCTAATTCAATAGCTGATTCTAAAGCAGCTATATCTGCGGTATTAAATACTATGTGTATCATTTGCTTTGTCTAATTCAACTTTTAAATTATTGATAATAAAATCTTGTCTTTCTGGGGTATTTTTTCCCATATAATATTCTAACAAATGTTGAATATGATCGCCTTGTTCTAAAATAACTGGCGCTAATTTAATATCAGCATTTATAAATTTCCCAAATTCATCTGGACTAATTTCACCCAGCCCTTTGAATCGAGTGATTTCTGGTTTATTTCCTAATTCACTAATTGCTTTCTGCTTTTCTGATTCATCATAGCAGTAAATAGTTTTTTGTTTGTTTCTTACACGGAATAATGGTGTTTCCAAAACAAAAACATGGCCTCTCTTTACTAAATCAGGGAAGAACTGTAAAAAGAAGGTCAACATCAACAATCGAATGTGCATTCCGTCTACATCAGCATCTGTTGCAATCACAATATTGTTATAGCGTAATCCATCTAATCCATCTTCAATATTTAATGCATGCTGTAATAAATTAAATTCCTCATTCTCATACACCACCTTCTTTGTTAAGCCAAAAGCATTCAATGGCTTACCTCTTAAACTGAAAACAGCTTGTGTATCTACATTTCTTGATTTGGTAATACTTCCACTTGCAGAATCACCCTCTGTTATAAATAAAGTACTATTTTGTTGTGTTGAAATAAAAATCTCTTTATTCTTAGTAGGCAGTTCGTCATTCAAATGCACTCTACAATCTCTTAATTTCTTATTGTGTAAATTGGCTTTTTTAGCACGTTCATTGGCTAATTTTTTAATGCCCGCCAATTCTTTTCGTTCGCGTTCATTTTGTTCAATTCTTTTCTTTAATGCTTCTGCGACTGTTGGATTTCTGTGTAAAAAATTATCCAATTCTTTTGCCAAAAATTCAGTGATGAAATTTTTCATACTAGGGCCACCATCTGCTACATTCTGTGAACCTAGTTTTGTTTTAGTTTGACTTTCAAATACTGGCTCTTGTACTCTAACAGACACAGCTGCAACAATACTTGTTCTGATATCTGATGCTTCATAATCTTTTTTATAAAAATCACGAATCACTTTTACATAGGCTTCTCTAAATGCTTGTTGGTGTGTACCACCTTGCGTAGTGAACTGTCCATTCACAAATGAAAAAATATCTTCACCATAATCATTGTTATGAGAAATGGCGACTTCGATATCCTCCCCTTTTAAGTGCATAATGGGATACCTTAATTCATCGGGATTGGTTTTACGCTCTAATAAATCCAGTAAGCCATTCTTGCTAATAAATTTTTTATCGTTAAACTGTATAACTAAACCTGCATTCAAATAACAATAATTCCATAACTGACCCTCAATATATTCATAGATGTAATGGTAGTTTTTGAAAACTGTAGCATCAGGCGTAAAGACGACCAAAGTTCCATTGGATTCTGTCGTTTTTGATTCCTTAGTTTCTTCAATCAAAAGGCCTCTTTTAAAACTAGCCGATTTTTGTTTGCCCTCTCTATAAGCAGTTACTAGAAAGTCTTCACTCAAAGCATTGACTGCTTTAGTACCTACACCATTTAACCCAACTGATTTCTGGAATGCCTTACTATCATATTTTGCCCCAGTATTGATTTTACTCACTACATCCACAATCTTACCAAGAGGAATACCTCTGCCATAGTCACGAATGGTTACTGTTTTATCTTCAATAGCAATTTCCACTTGCTTGCCATACCCCATGGTATGTTCATCAATACAGTTATCAATCACCTCCTTCATTAAAACATATATACCATCATCTGGTGCAGATCCATCACCCAACTTTCCAATATACATTCCTGGACGCAACCGAATATGCTCCTTCCAATCTAATGACCTGATGGAGTCTTCATTATATTCTGCCCCTATTTTTGCTTCTGCCATAATTATCAATACTTTATGAGCAATAAATGCCCTAATCAAGCTGCAAATCTAATACTCCAAGTAAGTTTTGCAATCTAAATATTTGCAAAACTGGTCAAATGTGGATAAAAGGATTAAAGCATTATCTTTATCCCATCAAAAAAGAAGCTACATATCCTATCACCGATCTTGATTTTATCAAAAACAAGGCCGTTGAACTTGAAGCAGAAAACCTTGAATTCCAAGAATTTTTAAGGAATTTAGATAGTTTAAGCCTTGATAAAGCCGTTTTTGAGCTATCGGAAGCTATTTCACCAAAAATTGAATGCACTGACTGTGGTAATTGCTGTAAAAGCTTGATGGTCAATATCGATGAAAATGAAGCAACCCATTTATCCGCCCATTTAGGTCAGACTAGGGACGAATTTGACCAAAAATACCTGGACAAGGGTGATTCTGGCAGAATGGTGATCAATGCCATCCCCTGCCATTTCTTAGTGGGCAATAGCTGTAGTGTCTATTCACACCGTTTTGCAGGATGCAAGGAATTCCCAGCATTTCATGTACCCGATTTCAAAAAAAGGTTATTTACAACCTATATGCACTACGATAGATGCCCTATCATATTTAATGTGATGGAAACTTTAAAAGTAGATGCAGGATTTAAACAACCAAGCTCCTAATTTTCAATTTAATTAGTATGGCATTGCAATTTGGAGTTGATACCCTATTACAAAATGACCCAATTTGGAAAAAGGATCGCATTGCGATGCTAACAAATGATGCTGCAAGAACAAGTTCAGGTGTAATTAGTAGATTGGCATTAAAGGCCGCTGGATTTAATATCACTACTATCTTTTCGCCAGAACACGGTATTCATACCATTGGTGCTGATGGCGCTTTGATTCAAGATGGAATTGATCATAAAACTGGGCTTCCAATTATTAGCTTATACGGCGAAAAATATATGCCTTCTGCAGATGACATGAAGGACATTGATATCCTTTTATTTGATGTACCCGATGCCGGCACAAGGTTTTATACCTATTTATGGTCCATGTCTTATTGGATTGAAGCAGCAGCTAAATACAATAAACAAGTCATTATTTTAGACAGGCCCAATCCCTTAGGTGGAAATCTAGCGTTAAGTGAAGGCCCCATGTTGGATGAATCCATCACTAGTTTTATTGGACGTTTTAATATTCCAGTTAAGCACCAATGTACACTTGGCGAGTTAGCACTTTTTTTTAATACCGTTCAACATTGGAATGCAAATCTAATAGTCATAAAATGTGCAGGATGGGATAGAGCACAATTATTTTTTGATTGGAATCAAAAATGGATCAATCCTTCACCAGCTTTACAAAATATTGAAGCGACCATTTTATATCCTGGTTTATGTTTCTTTGAAGCCACAAATTTATCGGTTGGTAGAGGTACCTCGTATTCTTTTGAATGGATTGGTGCTCCTTGGTTAAAACAAAAAGAGATGATGATGATGGCGCATAATATGCTTGGGGAAGATTATAAATTAGAACCCATCAATCTAGCAATTCAAGTTGCGAATGAAATATCCACCTTTAAAGGCATTAGAATGAAAGTAAAAGATCCATATCATTATCCAGCTGTTATGAATGGGCTTCTTTTATTAAAATTGATTAAAGATTTACATCCAAATGATTTTAAATGGATGCCTTATCCAACCAATGCAAATCCAAGTGGAGAAAATCATTTATCCTTATTATTAGGGCTTCAAAATGCGGAGCAATTATTTGAATTGCCTTTAAAAGATTGGCTGCAAAATTGTATTAAAATAATTAAAGTGCGTAATTGGAGTCATACTATTGCACCTTATTTATTGTACGAATAATCAATTTAATTTGAGAAATCTATAAAGGAGTTGCATCAATCGCTTTATCTACTCTCTTTGTACCTGCGTATAATTCATACTCCAATAACCTGCAATCAATTGTTGCATTAAAGAACTCTATTCGACGACTTGGTTTCAAACGAATTTTTATAGCCAATTCTAAATTACCAGTAAATATATAACCTGTCATCCCTTTACACTTGTTCTTCATATAATCACCCATACGCGCATAAGTGGCTTCCAATTCAATTTCCTCTCCTAATCTGTCACCATATTCAGGATTGATCATTAGAATTGCACCTTCTTCTGGTTCAGGCATTTCAGTTGCTTCAAAATCGCATACCTGAAAGTCAATTAAATCTTCTACGCCAGCAACAGATGCATTTATTTTAGCAATCTTAATAGCGTCTTTACTGATATCAGAAGCAATGATGACTAAATTAGGCAAAGGCCTAACTTGTTCTTCTATGATAGTGCGTTCTTTTTCATACACCGTTTTATCATAACCTATGATATGCATAAAGGCATAATTATTTCTAAATAAACCAGGGGCTCTTTTGGTAGCAATCAATGCGGCTTCAATTGCTAAAGTACCAGAACCACACATTGGATTGACAAATGCGCCAAACTTATTCCATTTAGTAGACAAAATTGTTGCAGCGGCCAATGCTTCTAACATAGGTGCTCTGCCAGGTAATTTTCGATAGCCATGACGCGCTAAAGAATCTCCAGAAGTATCTAAGAAAATTTCTGCTTCATCATTTTTCCAAAATAAATACACCACTGCACCAGCTAATTCTGCACCAGTGGACGGACGCTTTCCGCTTACTTCACGCATTCTATCCACGACCGCATCTTTTACTCTAAGGTTGGCAAATAAATTAGTGGATATAGTATCATTGAATACGTTACTAATCACCGAAAAATATCCATCAGGCTTGATCATTGTTTCCCAAGGAACCGTCACTAGATTTTGATGAAGCTCATCAGGATTATTACAAATGAATGTCTTTAAAGAATACATCACCTGACTTGCACAACGTAGGTTTAAATTTAAACGAATACAATCATTTACAGTACCTGTTAATTCCACTCCAGTTTGAAATACTCGGTCTACATCAAAACCCAAACCTATGACTTCGGACCTTAAAGCAGGTGCCAACCATTTATTACAGGTAATGATGATTTTATTTCGGGTGGAGAATACTTGCATAATATAAAAATAGTTCAAAAATGACGAAAGGCCTTAAAGCAAAAATCCCCAACAATCTAAAGGATGTGTTGAGGATTCTTAGTGGGAGCACACGGGCTCGAACCGCGGACCCTCTCGGTGTAAACGAGATGCTCTAAACCAACTGAGCTATGCTCCCTAAGGGGTGCAAAAATAAGGGGCTATTATCAAATTCCCAAAAAAAAGGTAAACTAATTTAATTGTACCGCTGGAAGCCTATTGGACTGGCTATCATAGACAAATAACTCCACAATTTCCATGCTCCAATATTTATGTAAAGGAGATGATTTCAATATTTGCTCTACATCCACCTTAGAATTGGCGTTAATCACAATCCAAGATTGTTGTGTCTCCATACTTACAGTGTAGGTTTCAATGACACCTTTATTTAATAGATAGTTGATATAAGTTCTATGAGGAGGAACCAAGGACATAAACTCCTCGTCCATGTCAAATGATATGATTGCTTGATACTTATTCATTCTTAACTAAATTACAAAAAATCTTGTATTAACAATTACAACCACCCTTCTTTTTATTATAAATTTCTTTATGTCTAAACTAAGTTATCTCTATTCAATTATAATTCAACAAAACTGATTCTTCCACCGGAGCCAGCTAAATATGCGCCTCTTTTTGTAGGATGTTTTTTGGCGATATGAAAAGACTCTTTACTGATTGTTTCCCATGAAGCCCCATTGTCTTTTGAAAAATCTACCCCAGAAGTACCGCAAGTAATTAAACGAATGTTGTCAATAAACTCAACAGATGATTTATATCCTTTGGGATTAGATACATTTATTTTTTTCAAAATAAATTGCGTTGTAGACAATTTTTTTAAATTTGATTTACGTGTTTGATAGATTTGATACCCGACGATATTTTGATTGGCAATGGTATCATTTGAAAAATCTCCACCTACAACAACAACCCTACTTCCATTTGGTGATACGGCAATACTATTAGCACCAGTAGAACTCGTTCCTTGCATCATCGGCAATGCTTCTGACATTCCATTGATCCAGATTCTACTACTTAATCCGCCTGTCACAAATACAAGTACTTTTCCTAGATGGATTAAGTTTGAATTACTTGATGCAAAAAATGCTTCCCCATTATTTAAGGTCGATTTAAAAAAATCATTGGGCATTTTATCCCAAGTCGCCCCTTTGTTATTTGTTGTTAAAATAAATAAATGTCCATCAATTGGATCCCCAATCACCGTCCCATTATTATTATCGCTAAAATGTATAGCATCTAGAAACATGGAGCTGTCTGAATTTTCATACACTTTATCCCATGAAGCACCCCCATCTTTTGTCTTTAAAATAACCGCAGGTGAAGCAATAGCAACTATGATTGCTTCTTGTTCATTCCAAGCATGCATTGCTCTAAAGTCCCTTTTTTCATATCCTTTCACTTGCATCCATTCAAAAGAAGCACCTTCATTAGTAGATTTTGCAACCATTCCTTTTGATGCACTAGCCCAAATTACTTTTTCAGATGGCACTGATAAACTTCTTATGCTTATACCTTTTTGTGCGGTTAATGTTTTCATTTGATATTGTGCAGACAAGCCAGTGCACATAAAAACAGCACAAATAAAAAAGATTTTTGAAATAGACATGGTTTTATGATTTTTGCAAGATAAAGATACAATATGATACCTTATTGGATGAGTAGAACCCAGCTAATGTTAGGAGAAGAAAATGTAAGCACACTGATGGGTAAAAATGTATTAGTAATTGGGTTGGGCGGTGTGGGTGGTATTTGTGCCGAAATGATTGTTAGGGCTGGTGTTGGTAAAATGACCATTGTGGACAATGATACGATTGACCTTAGTAATATCAATCGACAAATCCCTGCGTTGCATTCAACAGCTGGTCAATCAAAAGCACAAGTTTTAGGGGCTAGATTAAAAGACATCAATCCTGAATTGGACTTAACCATTTTAGAAATCTTTATAAAAGAGGCATTAACTAAAGAATTATTGGATAGCACGAAATGGGATTATGTAGTAGATTGTATTGATACTTTATCTGCTAAAACATTCTTAATAAAAGGATGTATTGATCGAAATTTACCTATTGTAAGTTCGATGGGTGCAGGTGGAAAAGTGGATCCAAGTCAAATCAAAGTCACGGATATCTCCAAAACCTATATTTGTAATCTTGCAAAATATGTTAGAAAAAGATTACAGTCTATGGGCATTAAAAAAGGATTAAAAGTGGTGTTTAGCCCAGAAAAAGCCGATCAGGATAAAATTATAGTAACCGAAAAAGCATTTCCAAAAAAATCAATAATTGGCACATTAAGCTATATGCCTGCAATTTTTGGCTGTACTGTAGCCAGTGTAGTGATTCAAGATTTGATGGTAAAGGATTGATGTAGACCAATTTGGGTCAAATTTTCTTTGAAAAACGCTCAAATTATCTTTATTTTGCAACCCCAAGGCAATATTTTGCACTGGGGGTAGACGGTTCGGTAGCTCAGCTGGATAGAGCGTCATCCTTCTAAGATGAGGGCCATTGGTTCGAATCCAATCCGAATCACCATTAAGAGTTCACTTTTGCACAAAACCCCGTAATTCAATGAGTTATGGGGTTTTGCATTTTATTCAATAATCGCATTTTGACACTTTTCCTCACTTTTCGTGACACTATTCTGACACCATTAGTCTCAATTTTGACACCGAAAACAAATTATTTATAAAAAAATTAAGAAAAAAAATGGAAAAGCAAAACAATTTAAGGTTACTGTATATTATTTTCAAAAATATTAAAAAAAGAGGTTTTTTGGGTATTTGATGCAAAAAGCATTAAAACATATTATGCACATCCCATTTAAAACATAAAAATCAATTTCTATAGACTAAAGATGCCCAATTTTTGAATCAAAATATTCAATTGGGTACTTTTATTGGAATTTGATATTCAAGACAAGGAAAGGGCTTAATCTAGTAATAAAAGAAATTGAGTAATTATAAAAAAAATCTACTATTATTTTAAAAAATAACATTACTTAAAATTTATAATCTTGCCTTCAATTGTATTTTTACACTGAGCTGGAATTAGTCTATGCCAAATAATTGTATAATCAGTTCAGCATTTAAATTATCTTTAACGTTAAACATTATACCATATTCTCCACGTGATATTGAATTAATTTCAATTAATAAATATTTATCTTTATACTTTTTAAATGTAAAAGGGATTTTCTCTAATTCATTGATTTTTTCATCACCCCAAATATTTGCAGAACCAGTGAAAAATTCTCTTTGATTTTTTTTGGTATTTGATTTAAAGGTTATGATTTTTATGTAAGTTGATGGGTCTTCCATTACCTCTGGTTGTAAAATAAATCTAAGTTTATTTGAATTTAATCTAACGGTAGATTTAGCACTTTTTATAATTAAATTCCCTTTTACTCCTCCAGCAAAAAAATTAGCATAGGGTATATAAGTTGCAGCTTTAACTTTATAATTAACCTTACTTTCTTGTTTCTCGAGTTTAACTAATCCGTCATTAGTAATTAAATATAGAGAATTTACAAAATCTGGTAATGGTATATTCTCGTCTTGTGAGAATGAATTTAATGAAATTGAAAAAAATAAAGCGGTTATAAATATTGCCTTTTTCATACAGAGTAGATTATTTGTTTAAAAATAGCTTTGAAAAGTTTTAAATCATTTATTTTTTCATTATTTTTTAATTATATTCCACTATTTGTTACATTTACACTAGAATGTGTTGAAAAGTGTTTTAAAATGAAGTCGTATCGCTATAATGACACTTTACGGTGTTTGTTTTGTTACAAGTGAATGAATATCAATGATTTGTATTGAATTGACTCGAATCCAATCCGAATCACAAAGCCTCTCACGAAAGTGAGAGGCTTTTTTATGCGATCAGCGTCACAAGCATGCCACGAAGTGGATGGGATAAGAGGAGGATTTGGTTGAAGCTTGCTTCAAAACAAAGACGACACTTAGACCATAACGAGCGAAGCGAGTGCTTGAGTAAGTTAGCTAGTATTAAAAAAGCTAAAAGTACGCTATGCGAAGTTTTAAAAGGCTTTGATGAAAGTCCCCTAAAAGGATGTCGGAGTGCAACGACGACAATCCCTTTTGAAAGGCTTTGGGTAAGATACCTAAAGGGATGTCGGAGTGAAACGACGACAATCACTTTAGAAAGGCTTTGATGAAAGTCCCCTAAAAGATCATCGTTTATTGTTTAGCCACTTTCCCTAGCACAAAATTACTTGAAGCTCCATTTTTTGTAAAACTAGTTAAAGTCCCATTGCTAGGATTAGTCGTTTTATCTATAACAGTAGTAATGGCTGTATTATTACCATCTGCAGTTCCTTGATTAAAAGTATAATAAGCAACAAGGCCCGTTTCATTGCCATTTAATTCAACATTCATATTTGCTCTCAATTGATCTTGAGTACGAACGGTATTCCATATTCTTACATCATCCATAGCGCCGCCAAATGACTCAGAATTTTGACTTAAAGTTAGTTGACTGTTTGGATTTCCTGGTATAGTACCTGTCCAAGTAGCCGAAGAAACTAAATTCCCATTTTTGTAGATATAAGCCATATTTGCAAGATCATCAACAACAAAGGCAATATGTTGCCAAACGCCAACAACAGCAGTATTATTTGGTGTAATCATAATAAGTTGATTATTATTTAATACAATTGACAGCGCATTTATATTGCCGCCTGATCCTCCAAAAAAATATCCAGTCTGATAATTTCTATGTACTAATCTATCCCAGCCACCTAAAACACCCATATCTCTGCTAGGTTTTATCCATAATTCAACGGTCATTGAACTAGTAAGGTTTAATTTAGAACTGGTGCCACAATCAACATAATCCGCAGCAGTGCCACTAAAACTTAATGCATTGCCAAGAGGAGGTGGAGGTGGCACATAATTAATACCATTATTGGATCTAAAGACATGCATTTGCGCATTCGCAAGATACACGGTAAATAAAAAAAATATGGAAAGCTTTAGTTTCAATGAATGTTTAAGTTTTGAGTTATACCACAAATTTACAAAATTCAGCATAAAATTAGTTTTTTAAAAAAACTTTTGGGCATCCCCTCTCAACATCCAATTCTCATACAACAAAGACAAATTAAAAGCATAGGAATAATAGTCAAATCGAACAATATTTGTCCTATTAACAATCCTTTTAAAAGGATTATTTAAAACAGAAGCAATATTGGCAACAAAATAAGGGTAATTATTAGCCGTCAATGACGCTTCATTCACACTCAATGGCAAATCAATCTTCCCTCCTAGTCTCAAGATAGTCGTATTCAATAAAAGTTGCTCTAAAGGAAATTGAGCTTGTTTTGATAAGTCTAAAGCTTGGTTCAATAAAATGGGTTTTAATCCTAATAAAGGTGGATAGTCAGTATAATAAATCAATCGAGCAATATGATAAATAATAGAAGCACTATTTGCATAATGTTGTGAAACATATTTGGGATCAGTTAGATGTTTATTTGATTTAATTAAATCCACTATTAAATCTAGACTTGCAGAATCAGTCGCATTCAAAGGAATCTTAGCAATCGTATGCATCAATACAACATTCGTAAGCACAGACAAGTCTACATCTTTAGGCATTTTGTTTCCAAGCCAAGTGCTATACACTGGTCTGTCTTTAAACTGCTTATAAAAACTTTGATTGGGCTTGATCAATCCAACTCTATATGCACCAAATTTGGATTGCATTGCTTTAGCAAGGGAATCACTAGCACCTAAAGCCAATAATGTAATAGCACCATCATCAATATCATCAGCTAAAGCAAATTTTTTATTTAACCTATTGAGCCATCCTCCATTTGGAAAAATCTGAGGTGGATTTCTTGGCCAAAAATTATAGGTTAACTGATTTTTTTGATTTTTAAACCTTTCAATATAAGGTCTTGCATTCGTTTTAAATTGTTCCAAATAGACTAATTCTTCTGGATGCATCTTGTTACTAAATTGTCCAATATTGAATAAAACAAGCGCAGTAAAAAAAACATTATCTTCTTGTTTAAATTGGCTACTAAAATAATATTTTCTGGATGAAGGGAAGGCACCTTTCAATAAGCCAGCTTCTTGCTTTACTTGTAATTGTTCAATACGATGTAATAATTCAATGCTCTTTTTAGTAAATAAAGAGTCCTCCATTACAGGCGCTGAGTAAAGAAAAATAGAAGAGAAGATATAAAGCAAAACTAGACCACCCTTTTTCATCTTGAACGAGTTGTTTTATCACTAAAAAGTGTAATTTAGTGATTATGGATGTTAAAATAGAAGAGAGTTGGAAAAAAGCATTGGCGCCCCTTTTTGAGCGTCCCTATTTTACACAAATCACCGCACATCTCAAAACCGAGAAAGCACTTAAAAGAACTATTTTCCCTTCAGGAAGCATGATCTTTAATGCATTCAATCAAACGCCTTATCATCAAGTTAAAGTAGTTATACTTGGACAGGATCCTTACCATCAGCCAGGACAAGCTATGGGTTTAAGTTTTTCTGTACCATCTGGTTGTAAAGTCCCACCCTCTTTATTGAATATGTATAAAGAATTGAATAAAGACATTGGTATGCCTATTCCTACAACTGGTGATTTAACACATTGGGCCAAACAAGGGGTTTTATTACTCAATAGCGTATTGACTGTTAGGGCAGATGAACCTGCAAGTCATAGTAAAATTGGTTGGACTGCTTTTACAGATGATGTGATTAAATTATTATCCAATGAAAAATCTGACTTAGTTTTTATTTTATGGGGTAATTTTGCGAGTCAAAAACAAATATTGATTGACGCTACAAAACACAAAATTTTAAAAGCAGCGCATCCTTCTCCCTTAAGTGCCTACAATGGTTTTTTTGGATGCAAACATTTTAGCACAACAAATCAATATCTAACGCAAGTAAAAAAAGACCCTATAGATTGGTCTATCTAAAATGAAAGAAAAAATAAATTTATACTTAGGAAGATTATTGGCATTATGGGCATTACTCGTTTTTGCATCTACTATGTTTTTATTTATTATGTTTTACCTACCCTGTTTTGTTTTACAAGAACCATACAAAACAAGATGGCACAGAACTATTTCCAAAATATGGATGGGCTTATTTTTAACTTTAGTAGGATGTAGATTTACCGTCAAAGGGAAACATCATTTTAATAATTTAACACCAGCGATTGTTATTTGCAATCACAATAGCTTAATTGACGTGCCAGTGAGTACACCCTTTTTACCTAGAGCCAATAAAACCATTGCTAAAAAGAGTTTTATTTATGTACCCTTGTTTGGATGGATCTACCAATTTGGCTCTGTAATTGTTGATAGAAAGAATGACCAAAGCAGAAGAACAAGTTTTGAAAAAATGAAGCGTGTTTTAGATAGCGGCTTAGATATGTTGATTTATCCCGAAGGCACAAGAAACAAAACCTCTGAACCATTGAAATCATTTTATGATGGTGCATTTAAATTAGCCATTGAAACACAAAAACCAATCATTCCAGTTGTTTTGCTCAATACAAAAAAGATATTACCTGCCTATCCCATCATGTGTTTTAAACCAGGTAAAATTCAGATGGATATTTTAGCGCCTATTCCTAGCGAAGGTCATACGGCACAATCTTTAAAGCAAACTGCATTTGATATCATGTCGGCACATTATAAAATGAACAATCCAGCTTAATAAGTTGAATTAGAAAAAGTCCTGCTACGATTAATCTTGAGGTCTCTTAAAATACCTGATTTTGGATTTATAGTAATATTAAATGACCTATAAATACCGATTGGCATGACATTGATAGCCAATTGCCAACAATGCATTTCTCTTGTGATAAACACACTCAATTGTTGTACAGAAAATTGAGATAAATCTACATAACTACTACCACCTACTTTCCATTTTGGCGCTACACTAAAGTCACCTGTTAAATTCAGCGTTGAATAAGTTTGTAATTTGAACCCAGAATAATCTGGTTTCATTGTTTTAGAAAACTGAAAAGAATAAGATAAATTTAAAGTCCATGGCGTATTGAAATCAGTGAATTCAGCAGGATTAGACCTGACATATAATAACTGTCTTTGTTGTTCATCGGGGGTCATAAAAGGATCTATTGGTATCGACTTTTTAGCATCTTTATTCTTATCTTTTGATTTACTTGCAAAAGAGGTAGAAAAAGAAACCCCACCATTCGTAATACTTCCAAATTTTAAACGAGATGGATCAATGGCTAATTTATTTACCTTGAATCCTTTAGCATCTGTTTCATATGGATCTAAATTAAAGGAGGTTGTAATATTTAATTTTTCAAACAAGGTTGTTCTTGCATAAAAACTAAAATTACCCAGTGCAAAACTGTCTGCTAAAAAATTAAAATTAGAGTTAAATCCAAAACCTTCAATTAATTTAAATTTCTTAAAAGCATCGGCACTTGTATCTTCTTTATCTTTTACCTTCATCTCTAAAAAATTATCCACACCAAAACCCATCCCCCCAAATTGCCCTTCACTAAAAGCGCCACCTAAGCCATTGCCGTCATATTTAGAAAAACGATAGGTTCTCCCAGTTGCATCTACTTGTGTGCTATAATGATAGGACTTTGCCATGTCTGGCTTATAGTTAATGGAAACAGAAGGTCTAATTTCATGACGTATCGCTTTGAGATTACCACGTTTAAATTTATAGGTACCAAAAATTCTGGTGGCCGTACCTAATCCAAAACTCATTTGAGTTGCTCTATAAAAACCCCTGTTGATTGTCGTGTCTACTTTTTGAAGTTGACTATTCCAAGATTTAATATTCTGTTGCCCAAACCATTTTTCTTCCAATGAAATACTTGGTGAAATTGTAATAGGTCCAAGTGATGGAAGTGACAAGGTAATTGGAATACTATGATTTGCACCCCATTGCATGGTGTCTAAAATTCTTTGAATACTAAACGAGGAATCATAAAAAGACAATTGATTTTGCATACTTCCGTTGTACCCTATTCCAATTTTCTCATACCATTTTCCAGCTCCAACCTGGTCTTTAGACTGGAAAGGATATATGGTGATTGCATTAAAATTGATATTGGGCAAACTCATATTCACCAATCCAAGATTGTTATTTTGGTTATGTGTTAAGTTGACTGATAAATTGTATATATTATTCCAAGACTTACTATAAGAAACCGATGAACTTATTTGGTTCTGAAAATTTTGCGTTGCATTATTCAATAAGTTTCGATTGTACTTTGTACTACCAAAATTGACATTGGCAGTAAAACTAGTTCCAGGTCTTGCTTTAGGATCCATAGAATGCGACCAGTTTAACATATAGGTGCTTCCACCAGTAAATTCATCGGCAATACTATTATTTCTATTTAAGGCCCTGGTTTTTTGAAGACTTAAATTAAAGTTACCAAGGTATTTGTATCGCTGAATATACTTGCTATTCATGTTGATATTCCAACCACCATAAGAATAAATATTGGCTCTTACTGTAGCATCCATATGTTGGTTGATGACTTTGTAATAACCTATGCCTTCAAATCCAAGTCCAAAGTCCTCACTAGAAGTAAAAGCTGGAGCCATTAAGCCAGATTGACCACCTGATTTATTTAATGGGAAGATACCAAATGGAATACCAATTGGCATCGGTACGCCCTCAAATTCAGGAAATGCAGGGCCAGATACCCCAATTTTATTGGTAACAATTTTGAGCTTATTGGTTCTAAATGCAAAATGTGGTTCATCTAAATTACAGGTAGTGAATCTTGCTTTCCAGGCAAATGCATCTTTTGGATTTATTTTTTTCATGGCTGCTGCTTGAACAAATATCTCGCCTTGTTGAAAATTGCTATTCTTGGTTAACCCTTTGCCAGATTGCAGATTATAGAAAATCGAGTCATTGATTGAATTCAAATCCCCCTCAATGAATTTTGGTTTGCTTTTAAGATTTCCAGAAGTATCCTTAGCGCCATAGGCGGTAATATTTTGTGTTGCCTGGTCAAATATGATCTTTCCAGCCTCTAATTGAGCTGTTTTATAGGTTGTTTTTGCATTACCATACAAAAAGAAAGTCTTTGCCTTAAGGAGCATTACACCTGAATCTGTTGCGTTGTAACTAATGACTGCATCTACACTATCTTTAGAAAGTTGTATCTTTTTCTTAGTCAAACTATCCGTTTGTGCATATAAATTGATATGAATAGCAGAAATTAATATCGTTAAAATGAGCTTTTTAACAATAGAAAGGGATGTTTTTGCGTTATAATTGTATCCTGCTAGATTCACTCCAGCAAAAATAAAGTAAAACAATGTTAAGGAACTGATTATGAAGCAAAATAGAATGATTTTAGCATTTAGTTTTAGTCTAATTGCCCTTTTTAGTGGTCTTGGGCTAAGCCTACAGGCCCAAACCCCAACAAAATCATTAAAACGTATTGTCATTGACCCAGGTCATGGAGGTACAGATATTGGTTCGAAAGGTAAATACTCTACCGAAGCTGCAGTTTCACTAGCAATAGCCACAAAATTAGAGGAATACATTAAGCAAGCGATGCCAGATGTAGAAGTGGTGATGACTAGAACAACGGACATATACCACTCTGTGGTGGAAAAGGCTAAAATAGCCAATGCAGCAAAGGGGGACTTATTTGTTTGTATCCATACCAATGCAGCAAGAGGAAAAGCAGTAAGGGAAGTGGTTGGTTACACTAAAAAAACATATACCGTAAAGAAAAAAGGTAAAAAAAGAAAAGTAACAAGAGATGTGCCCATCTACAAAACCACTTATATCCCTAGTACTGCCATAGGTACAGAAACTTATATCTACAATGTTGGCAAGTCTGACCTTAGAAAAGAAGTGGCAAGCGAAATGGTAGATGACGTGGTTGAGCAATTAGACTCCGTGTCTTTGAAACAAATTAAAGAATACGAATCAGAAATTGATCCAACTAAAAAAATGATGGCGAGTATCTTAGCACAACAATATTTTCAAAGAGCTGCAAGTTTAGCTTTGACCATCGAAGAAGAATTTAAGGCTTCTGGAAGGGTAAGTAGAGAGGCAAAACAAAGACCCACCGGTATTTGGGTATTACAAGCAGTTGCCATGCCTGCTGTGTTAATTGAGACTGGTTTTATTTCCAATCCAGAGGAGGAAGAGTACTTAAATAGTGAATTAGGCCAAAACGAACTCTGCGAAGCCATCACCAAGGCATTACAACGGTATAAGAATTCTTTAGAGAATCAGCAGAAAGGAAATTCGAATTAGCCTAATTTTTAGCTAAATTTGTACCGTAATCAAGTAATGGAATGCTATGCGTGTATCAAATGAAACTAAAGTAGGTGCTTTAACTGTAATTGCAGTCTTCTTAATTATTTTTGGATTCAATTTTCTGAAAGGAAAAACGTTTTTTAAATCTGGTACTTTTGTATATGCGAAATATGCAGATACAAAGGGCTTGATTGTATCTAACCCAGTTTTTGTGAATGGCTTTCAGGTAGGTACAGTTTTTGAAATAGAAAATACAAATGACAATTTATCAGAATTGGTTGTTTGTATTAAGTTGAATCAATTGTATAAAATTCCAAAGAACTCCATTGCCACGATACAAGAGAATCCTTTAGGTACCAATGCTATTAATATTATTCCTGGTAAAAGTACCAGCATGATCATGAGTGGTGATACCATTCAGTCTGCCCCTGCAACGAGTTTATTAGGTGACATCATGAATACCTTGTCTCCACTTGGAGAACAGATCAAAAATACCATTACAGCTCTGGAGCAAGTACTAGGCAATGTCAATAAAACATTGGATGATGGGAATAGACAAAATTTTAAGGTGATCCTTGAAAATCTGTCAGCGACTACTATTAATTTAAATAAATCCATCCAGTCTGTTGAAGGGATGGTGAATCAACAAAATGGATCCATTGCAAAAACTGCAGATAATTTAAACTCGTTTACAGCTAATTTGAATCAGAACAATCAAAAGATATCCAATATTTTATCGAATTTAGATAGCACCACTAAATCTATCAATGATGCTGATTTATATACAACTATTAAGACTATACAAACAACTTTGATTGCTTTAAATACAACAATCAACCAATTAAACAATGGTAATGGAACTGCATCTAAATTGTTGAATGACCCAGCCATGTATACACAACTACAAAGTACTGTGAAAAGCGTCAATACCTTAGTAGATGATATTAAATTGCATCCTAAACGCTACATCAACATATCTGTATTTAGCAAAAAGGATAAAAGAACGCCTTTGACTAAACCATTATCGGATACTTTGGATCATGAATAAATATGTGCGTTATATCATATTGAGCTTTGGCATCCTTTTGTCTTTTCATGCCAATAGTCAGGATACCACAACACTAGTCAAGAACAGTGGCAAATTAATTGAGTTTCTATCTGCTGAATCTTACAATATCAAAAAAATAGATAGTCAGGATTTTTTGATCCTTGTTGGACATGTGAAAATCAAACAGGGTAACACTTTGTTATTTGGAGATAGTATTATTGTGAATACCACAAAAAATAGTTTAGAAGGATTTGGTAAAGTGCACATCAATGATGCGGACTCTGTCCATACCTATGCTGATTATTTGATCTACGATGGCAATACAAAGAAAGCGAAATTAAGAAAGCATGTAAAATTAACAGATGGTCGTGGTACCTTAACCACTGATTCATTAGATTATGATGTTTCAATTAAAATAGGCGTGTATAAAAAAGGAGGTAAATTAGTCCGTAATAAAACGATTTTAAAAAGTACAGAAGGCGTTTATTATGGAATCACAAGAGATGTACTTTTTAGAAATAAAGTTTCTTTAATCGACCCTGATAATAGCATCTTTACAGATACCTTAGAATACAATACCTATTCCCAATTAGCCAATTTCATTAGCCCTTCTAAAATTATAAGTGGTTCAAGAATTATTAAAACAAAGAATGGTAATTACAATTTAGGTACAAGAAAAGGGTATCTGTATGAACGCTCCTCTATTGACGATAGTAGTTATTTTTTCATTGCAGACGAGATGGCCATTGATGATTCACTTGGACTTGGTGAATTTAGAGGCAATGCATTGTACAAGTCTAAGGATAGTTTAAGTTTTGATTTATTGGCAAACAATATAAAAACCAATCGTAAAAAGGATATTTTACTAGCTACAGAATTGCCTATCCTAATGATCAAACAACCTAATGATACATTATATGTCAGTGCTGATACTTTGTATAGTGGCAGGTTGAGTGATCTAAAAAGAAAAATACCAAAAGCACGTGCTAAAGAAGAAGTAATACAGGATTCTAGTTTGAATAAATATTTTGAAGCCTTTCATCATGTGAAAATTTATTCCGATTCTTTACAAGGTGTTGCAGATAGTTTATTTTATAGTCTAGCCGACTCTACCATACGTCTACATAATGCACCCATAATTTGGGTGAATGAGAACCAAATTACTGGAGACACTATCTATATGCATTTGAATAATAAAAAAGCAGAACAACTAAGAATTTTAAACAATGCAATGGCCATTAGTCCTGTTGACAGTACAGATTATTTTAATCAACTAAAAGGCAATTCGATTGTCGTGGATTTTATAGATGGTAAAATACACCAAATGCAAACCAAGGGCAGCGCAGAAAATATTTATTTCGCTACAGACTATGAAGAAAAATTTATAGGTGTCAATCATTCCAATGCGCAAATCATTACAATTGATTTTAATAATGATGAACCAGTAAAAATTGTTTTTATCAATCAATTGACAGGGAAGATGACTCCTTTGTTTGACCTACCTAAATCGGAGTTAAAACTGAATAATTTTAAATGGCTGATTGATCTAAAACCTTTGTCAAAATTTGACATCCTTTCTCCTAGTGGCAACTAAATAAGTTTAGATTTATAATTAAGAAGGATCGTTTTTTTCAAACATAAGATAAGCTTTAATAAATCCATCTATTTCACCATCCATCACAGGCCCCACATTTCCAACTTCAAAATCTGTTCGGTGGTCTTTGATCATTTTATATGGATGAAATACATAAGAACGAATTTGACTACCCCATTCAATTTTTTTCTTAGTGGCATTGGATGCATTTAGAGCTTCTTGCTTTTTGCGCATTTCGGCCTCATATAATCTACTCTTTAACATCTTCATTGCAATTTCTCTGTTTTCACCTTGCGTTCTTGATTGCTGACATTCCACAATGATACCAGAAGCATGTTTTAATCTTACAGCAGTCTCTACTTTATTGACGTTCTGTCCACCCTTTCCACCGCTTCGGTAAAACTCCCATTCAATGTCAGCAGGATTGACTATGATTTCGATGGTATCATCTATTAATGGGTATACGTATACAGATGCAAAGCTGGTATGACGTCTTGCGTTGCTATCAAATGGTGAAATTCTAACTAAACGATGGACGCCCGATTCTGCTTTTAAAAAACCAAACGCAAATGGGCCATCAAACTGAATGGTGGCAGATTTTATACCAGCGCCATCTCCTTCTTGATAATCTAAAGAATGGACTGTCCAACCTTGTTTCTCTCCATACATGGTGTACATCCTTAAAAGCATTTCTGCCCAATCCTGACTCTCTGTGCCTCCTGCGCCTGGATTAATTTGTAATATGGCAGGTAATTCGTCTTCGGGTTGATTGAGTGTGCTTTTAAACTCTGCCTCTTCAATGGCAATAAGTGCAATATCATAAGCGGCTTTTGTTTCGGTTTCTGTGGCATCGCCCCCTTTCCAGAATTCAAAAAGCACCACAAAATCTTCAACACTTGTCTCCACATGTTGATACAAGCCTGCCCAATATTCGTTTAATTTAATCTCCTTCATCGTTGCGGTTGCACGCTTGTTATCATCCCAAAAACCTGGAGATAAGGAAAGTTGTTTGTCTAAATGTATTTTTTGTAAACGGTTCTCAACGTCAAAGAAACCTCCTCAGGACACTCACTTGGTCCTTCATACGCTTAATCTGTTCAATCGTCATATGAATTCATTTTTTGTTCAATTAAAAAAGTAACTACAAACCTCATAAGCCGGATTCTGTTTCTAAACTATCATTTATCTAGCCTTAACATTACTGCTAAAGTCTTGCTGCCTACCCTGGGACTCGAACGAGTCGTTCTCAAACGTCCCTTTACATGGCATTACAGCACCCAAGGTTTACCCTATAAAACAATTACTTGTCTTATTCGTGCGCTCTTACCGCACGTTTTCACCTTTTCCTCTTGCGAGGTAGTTATTTTCTGTGGCACTTTCTCTATCCCATTGCTGAGATGCCGGCTATTGACCGGTGGGTTACCCTCTGCTGTCCGGACTTTCCTTGGCAATTGCTTACCACGATAGCTCGGGATTGTAGTCAGGCCAAAGGTAGTAAAATAAAGTGGATGTGCTTAATACTCAAAAAAGACTTCAGTGGCGCCATATCCGTAGAATTCGGAGTATTGATTGATAAAGCTTTTGACGCCCTTCTTTACTTTTAGTAAATCGTGGACTTCATTTTTAAGTTTCCCAGATCCAACACCATGAATGATGATCATTGAAGGCAAATAATTTAGCTGCGCTAACTCAAACCATTTTTCAAAAGCTTCCAATTGAAAGTGTATAATTTCGATATTGGTTAGATGACTATGTCGATCCATTAATTTTTCGATATGAAGATCCACCACAGATCTAGCAGCAGGAATATGTTCTTTGATTTTAGATGCATCATATACTTTGTACCCTGCGTTTCTTAAAATATCAATGGCAATATGGTTGTCTTCGGCTTTATCTGGATAGGTTTCAAACAATATATAATCCAAACTGACTTTATTGTCTTCTTTTAAGGTTTCAATTTTTTGAAAAATTTGTTTAGGCTTAATTTTCACAACTGATTCAAAATGATCTGCTTTTTTCTTATGCTGTTCCATTAAAGAAAAATCAAATGAAAATTGAGGACTATCATTCACTGTTGCAAATGGAATATCATGAATATAGAAATCGGTAAATGGTGCAATGGTAGACGCAATAGAAAAGTCCACCTCGCCTTGGGCCGATTGCTCGTAAACAAAATTATATTCAATCCTTGTTTTATTGGACAAGAAAATTTTAAGTGACTCTACTACTTCGTCATTGAAATCGTCTAAGCTAAACTTTGGGATTAAATTCAACCATACTCCAGCATCTTCTTTACTCGCGTTCTTTTGTATTTTTTCTTTTGGAATTTGATCTACGAAAAGCTTTAGTGGTGCTTTTTTTTCTGGAAATAATTTCTTTTCTGTAAAACGCTTAAAATATGGAAAATCTATCTGATCCATATAAGCGGGAAATTTTACCCCACGTACTTCTATCATCACCATTTCATCATTCATGATTTCAATGATATGTCCTTCCTCATTGCTATGCAGCACCAATATTTCATCACCTACTTGATACTTCATCCATTAATTTTTTGCTAAAAGACTATGCTTTTTAGAATACAAAGTGTAAATCACCAAACCAATCGACATCCAAACAAAGAACCATAACCAGCTCACTGGAGGGATCTCAATCATTAAGTATAAACAACACATTGCGCCAATGATAGGAATGATTGAATATTTTCTTAAGAAACTTAAAATGGCTACCACAATAAATATGAATGTAAACACTAAGAATAAAATTTCCTGATAGCCTTCGTTCCCTACCTCTTTAAATGCATTTAAAATTCTATTTTGTCCAAAATATAAAAAGATCAATGCCAATGCTGGAATGATATACTGTCCATTAATATAAGGTAATCTAAATGCTTGACCTTTGATTGAAGGGGCTAATCTAGGCAATACCAATACACCAAAACAAACTAGCACAAATGCAAACAAAGTGCCGATACTTGTTAAATCCGTCATTCTAGTGATAGACATAAACATTGCAGGTACCCCTACAAAAATACCAGTAATGATGGTTGCAAAACCTGGCGTACCATATGTTGGATGTACTTCTGAAAATTTCTTTGGTAATAAACCATCACGGCTCATGCTCATCCAAATTCTTGGTTGTCCTAATTGAAAAACTAAGAGCACACTTGTGGTAGCCACTACAGCACTGATTGAAATGATATATCCAATTTTATGTAAACCAATTCTTTCAAATACAAATGCCAATGGATCATCCACTTTTAATTCTGTATAGTTGACCATACCAGTTAAAACCAAGGCTATAAGAATATACAATACAGTACAAATTAATAAGGAATAAATCATTCCCCTTGGCATATCTCTTTGCGGATTTTTACATTCTTCAGCGGTGGTAGAAATAGCATCAAATCCGATATAGGCATAAAATACGGCCGATACCCCTGCTAAGACACCCTTAAATCCATTGGGCATAAATGGCGCCCAGTTAGCTGTATCCACATAAAAGAAACCAAGTACAATCACCATTAATATAATCGCGATTTTAAAAATCACCATAATGTTGGTACTTTTTTTACTTTCTTTAATCCCTCTATACACTAACATCGTAATTAAAACTACAATCACAAATGCTGGAATATTTAAAATAATTCTTGTTTGGCCAATCATCGGTGCATTGATAATTGCATCATATCCGATTCTTGCAAGTTTACTAAATGTAGCAGGCGTACCTCCAGCAGCTAAATGCTTCATCGCTTCCTCATAGCCCTGTTGTGCTGTTTCAAAATTAGTTGACAGCCAACCTGGAAGATGGATGTGGAATCCTTCTAATAAATTAATAAAATAACCACTCCAACTTATCGCTACAACAATATTACCAATGGCATATTCTAAAATTAATGCCCATCCAATGATCCAAGCAATGAGCTCCCCAAATGTCACATAAGCATAAGTATAAGCACTTCCAGCAATCGGCACTCGACTCGCAAATTCTGCATAACAAAGTGCACTAAAACCACAAGTCACTGCAGTAATCACAAATAAAATAGAGATGCCTGGTCCACCATGAAAAGCAGCAGTACCAATAGTTGAAAAAATACCTGCACCCACCACAGCAGCGATACCCATTAAAGTAAGGTCACGAACTCCTAACACTTTTTTTAATCCATTCGTACTATGTCCATCTACTAAACCAGCTTCGGCATCTTGTACAATTTTTTCAATTGACTTCTTTCTAAATAAAGACATATTATTATTGGATTCTATTCATTAAAAAATTCGCTAAATCAATCAATGGTTTCTTTCTTGCTTCAACGACTGCAATGGCTTCTAAATGTGCTAAGGCTTCTTGCATGTATTTTTGTTTTAAATCTTCTGCCCAAGCATCTACTTTACAAGCTTTAAAAATTGCCAACACTTGATCTACTTTATCTGGAACGTCAGATGCCAACAACGCATTTAAAGTATTCAGCTGTTCAGGATTGGCTGTCTCTAAAGCACGTATTAAAAGGAATGTTTTTTTATTTTGTTTGATATCTCCACCCGCATCTTTTCCAAATACGGCAGCATCCCCAAAGGCATCTAAATAATCGTCTTGTATTTGAAATGCAATGCCTAATTTTTTTCCAAACTCATATAAATGTGAACAATTATGTTCGCCAGCACCACCAATGATTGCACCCATTTGTAAACTCGCTGCTAAAAGCACAGAAGTTTTTAAGGTAATCATGTGGATGTATTCCTCCATTGAAACATTTGCTCTTTTGGCATAATCCATATCCAATTGTTGCCCTTCACAAACTTCTCTAGCAGTTTGGTTAAACAGCCCAAGAATTTTAGACAAATGATTGGATTGAATTGGCTGGATATATTCGTAGGCTCTAATGACCATGATATCGCCTACTAGTAATGCTGTACTTGAATCATATTTTGTGTGCACGGTGGGCTGGCCTCTTCTTAAACTGGCCTCGTCCATCATATCATCATGCACTAAAGAAAAATTATGAAATAACTCAACAGCTTTAGCAGCTAAAAATGCATCTGGATGTAATTCACTGAATAATTCATTGCCTAAAAGACATAAAACTGGACGGATACGCTTACCGCCAATTTTTAAAAAATATGCACTCGGCTCATACAATGTAGCCGGTTCTGCAGGAAAATGTGATGTATCGAAATCTTGATTAAATTTTTCGATCAGTTCTTGAAAAGGATGCATGTTACAAACTTACCCAAATTTTACCATTTTTTAAACAGTAGTTTGTACCTTGAACACTAAATTTGTAAGATTCAAACAGCTAATATTATGCGAATAATCCCCCTTTTACTTATTCCGCTTTTAGGACTTTTTACTTTACAAGCGTCCGCTCAGGCTTATAGTTTAGAACCTGCCAAAAAATCTGGCCCATTTACCACTGGCTATAAAAAAGCGATTGGTGTTAAAATGTACCCTAGCGCCATCTCTTATAAAAGTTTTTTGACAAATAGTAAAGCCATCGAAGTGCTGGGTTATTTTACCCTAGACGGCTTTAGAACGACGATCATGATAGAGAAATACAGTGCCTTCGCCAACACCGAACAACTAAGTTGGTATATTGGTTATGGTGGGCATTTAGGAATATGGAGCGAAGAATGGAAAAAGAATAACCCTAACCATAAAGCCGGAATTGCAGTTGGTGTAGATGGTATATTAGGGCTGGATTACAAGATTAAAAATGCACCATTGAACCTAAGTATAGATTGGCAACCTTCTTTTAATTTTGTTGGGTCTAGCTATTTTGAAAGTGGATGGGCTGGTTTAGGCATTCGCTACACCCTTAAATAAGCTTTGTACAAAAGCAACTTTATCAAACAAGATTAGGTCGTCTAATTGTTCCCCAACACCAATATATTTTACTGGTATTTTACACTGATGTGCAATGGCTAATAAGACACCCCCTTTTGCAGTACCATCTAATTTAGTGATGGCAAGTGCAGTCACATTGGTCACTGCCATAAATTGTTTTGCTTGTTCTAAGGCATTCTGACCAGTTGAGCCATCTAATACTAAAAGTACTTCATGCGGCGCAGCTGGAATTTGTTTTTGAATGACACGATTGATTTTATTCAACTCGTCCATTAAATGGGCTTTGTTATGTAGACGCCCGGCAGTATCAATAAAAACAATATCAGATTTTCTAGCGATCGCGGATTGCACCGTATCAAAAGCGACAGAACTAGGATCAGCACCCATATTTTGCTTAACAATAGGTACACCAACCCTTTCACTCCAAATAGTCAATTGGTCTACAGCAGCAGCCCTAAAGGTATCTGCAGCTCCTAATAAGACCTCGTTCCCTGCGGCTTTAAAATGATGCGCCAATTTACCAATGGTGGTTGTCTTACCGACGCCATTGACCCCTACAACAAGTGTAATAAAAGGTTTTTTATTTACAGGTACTTGAAAACCAGCAAGATCTTGCGGAGCATCTATTAATAAATTTGCAATTTCGTCGTGTAAAATTTGGTTTAATTCGGATGTTGAAACATATTTATCCTTCTTCACTCTATCTTGAATACGTTCAATAATGGCCAAAGTAGTATCCACCCCTACATCCGCCCCAATGAGTGCTTCTTCTAATTGATCTAAGACATCTTCATCTACGGAGGTCTTACCAACAATCACTTTAGAAATACGCTCAAAAAAGCCTTGTTTGGTCTTTTCCAAGCCCTGGTCTAGTGATTCTTGTTCCTTCTTTCCAAATAATTTTCCTAAAAAACTCATAGGTATCAAAATTAATCAATTACAGTTTCATATACAATAATAATCCCTCCCCACTTAATCCCATATCTGTTTATTGTGGACATAAAAAAACCTTCAGTATTAATGAAGGTTTTTGAATCTTATTGATTAATAGCATCAATAGCAGTTATTATTTAGCTGCTAAGAACTCTTTAACGTTGTCTTTATAAACGATAGACTCTTTAAAAGTATACGCACCTGTTTTAGGACTACGTATTGCTTTAATTACTTTAGTCCAGTTTTTTGCTTCAGCAGAAGCCTTAAGATCCTTGATTTTCGCGTTTTTAGAAGCTGCTTTTGCCATGATTATTTAATTTCTTTGTGTACAGTTACTTTTTTCAAAATTGGATTATACTTTTTGAACTCCAAACGGTCTGGAGTATTCTTTTTGTTCTTAGTAGTAATATAACGACTAGTACCCGGTAAACCAGTAGTCTTGTGCTCTGTGCACTCTAATATTACTTGAACTCTGTTGCCTTTACGTGCCATGATGGTATATTATAAGTTATACTTAAATGATGATTTGATTAGATCTTAGTGCCTGCGGCTCTTAAATCTTTTACAACTGCTGCTAAACCATTTTTATCAATAGTTCTTAAAGCATCAGCAGATACTTTTAAAGTGATCCAACGATCTTCTTCAACAAAGTAGAAACGCTTCTTTTGTAAGTTCGGTAGAAAACGACGCTTTGTTTTAATATTAGAATGCGATACACTGTTTCCAGTCATCGGTTTCTTTCCAGTTATCTGACATACTCTAGCCATGAGAAATAATTTTTTACGGACGGCAAAGGTATGTAATTATACCTTACAGTCCCATTTTTTTAATGTTTTTTTCTATCAAACGTTGAAAAAAGGTCTTTTATTGCTAAAATGTTGATTTTTAACCCTTTTCAGCGGCTAAGAATAGTATTCTGCCCTTAATTCTTGAACCCTTTTATCCTCCATATACTCGTCAAAAGTCATTAATCGGTCGATTATCCCTCTAGGTGTTAATTCGATCACACGGTTGGCCACAGTTTGCATAAAAGTGTGGTCATGTGAGGTCATTAATACGATACCTGGAAAATTCTGACAGCCTTCGTTAAATGCTTGTATGCTCTCCAAGTCTAAGTGGTTGGTTGGTTGATCCAAGATGGTCACATTGGGATTTTGTAACATCATTTTGCTCACCATACAACGTACTTTCTCTCCCCCACTTAACACATCCGATTTCTTCATTACATCATCTCCACTGAATAACATTTTCCCCAAAAATCCACGAATAAACGGTTCGTCCGCATCCGTAACATGTGAAGGCACAAATTGTCTTAACCAATCCATTAAAGTCAATGGCTTAGTAAATGCTTCATTGTGCTCCATGGGTAAATAAGCTTTCGTGATTGTTGTACCCCATTCAAAACTTCCACTATCGGCCTGACCATTTCCATTGATGATCTCAAAGAAATAAGTTATCGCTAAAGCATCCTTACTTAAAAAAGCAATTTTATCATTTTTACTTACAGAGAAAGTAACATCTTTAAATAAGACACGACCATCCACTGTTTTTTGTAATTTTTCAACATTTAATATTTGATTACCCACTTCACGTAATGGCTGAAAAATAATACCAGGATACTTTCTATTGGATGGTTCAATTTCTTCGATTGTTAATTTCTCCAAGGCTTTTTTACGTGATGTCGCTTGCTTACTCTTACTTGCATTGGCAGAGAAACGCGCAATGAAATCTAATAAAGCAGCACGTTTATCTTCGTTCTTTTTATTCTTATCCGACATCTGACGCGCCATCAATTGAGAAGACTCATACCAAAATGAGTAGTTACCCGTAAAGGTTTTTATTTTAGAACGGTCCACGTCCGAAACGTGCGTACATACTGTATCTAAGAAGTGACGATCGTGACTTACAACCAATACAATGTTTTCGTAGTCCGCTAAAAAGTTTTCCAACCAACCAATTGTTTCAATATCCAATCCGTTGGTAGGCTCATCCAATAATAAAATATCTGGATTACCAAACAAAGACTGAGCCAACAACACACGTAATTTAAAATTACTAGGAATGTCTTTCATCAGGGATTGATGCATATCTTCTTTCACACCTAAGTCACTCAATAAACTCGCTGCATTGCTCTCTGCCTCGTATCCACCCATTTCACCAAATTCTCCTTCTAATTCACCTGCTCTTAAACCATCCGCTTCTGTAAAATCTTCTTTCGCATACAAAGCATCCTTTTCGTGCATCACTTCCCACATACGCTTATGGCCTTGCATCACCGTATTTAAAACTGTTTGCTCATCAAATTCAAATTGATTTTGTTTTAAGAAGGACATACGTTCACCAGGTGAGATTTCTACAGATCCTTTATTGGGTTCAATTTCTCCGCTTAATATTTTTAAGAAAGTAGATTTACCAGCACCGTTGGCTCCAATAATACCATAACAATTCCCCTTTGTGAAGCTAATATTGACTTCATCAAATAAGACTCTTTTTCCGTAGGCCAATGTGACGTTTCTTGCACTAATCATTTTTCAACTGTTTTTGAATCTGCAAAGTTAAGTGATTTCCCCTTACCAATTGGATCTAGCATGCGCCGATGTGGACAAAGGCTCAAATGCTTGATTGATGTATTTATAATGGGCTGTAATGGCAATCATTGCAGCGTTGTCGGTACAATATTGAAAAGCAGGTAGATAGGTTGTTACACCCAGCTTCTGCCCCAATGCTTGGATACCATTTCGAACACCCGAATTGGCACTTACGCCACCTGCAATACATACATGTTTGATGCCTGTTTGCGTGATGGCTTTCTTTAATTTATATAAAAGGATTTCTACAATGGTATATTGCACAGATGCGCATAAGTCATTCAAATTAGCTTCAATAAATCCAGGCTCCTGTTTTTGTAAAAAATACAAGACACTTGTTTTTAATCCACTAAAAGAATAGTTTAAATCGGGCACCTTTGGCTTCGCAAATTCAAATGCTTTTGGATTGCCTAATTGCGCTAATTTATCCAGCACAGGGCCACCAGGATAAGGCAAACCTAACAATTTAGAAATTTTATCAAAAGCTTCACCTGCAGCATCATCAATGGTTTGACCAATGATGGTTAATTCAGAAGGACTATCACATTGTACAATCTGTGTATGTCCACCACTTACGGTTAAACATAAAAATGGAAAACTCGGTCGAGGGTCATCAATTAAATTAGCCAACACATGCGCTTGCATATGGTGCACTGCAATCAAAGGTTTATTTAAACTAAGCGCTAAAGATTTAGCAAATTGCGCCCCTACTAATAAACTACCAATGAGTCCAGGTGCTTGTGTAAATGCAATGGCATCTAGCTTTGACAAACGTTCTTGATGCGATAAATCTGGGAATGCTTTTTTCAAAGCTTCCTCTACCACAGGAACTATATTTTCCATATGCGCGCGACTTGCTAATTCAGGCACGACGCCACCATATTTTTCATGCACCAATTGATTGGCAATGAAATTGGAATGAATCTGACCATCAATGATGACTGACGCTGCAGTTTCATCACAGGAAGACTCAATCGCTAAAATGGTAATAGAATTTGACACAGAGTAAAGGTAAAGCTTAAATGGATATGCTTACTTGGATCTTATGGCTTCTACTGGGTTCATTTTTGCTGCAATTCTTGCTGGAATAATACCAGAAATAACGCCCAAAACAATACATAAACTAAGTGCCATAAAAATAATATTTGGCGCAATGGTAATTGGGAAAGGCAGGACGGAACTTAATCCTAAAGTTAATAACCAAACCAAGAATAACCCAACAAATCCACCCACGATACATAAGAAAGCACTTTCTAAAAGGAACTCGTATAAAATGGTAGAACTTTTTGCACCAATGGCTTTTTTCAAACCAATTTGGCTCGTTCTTTCTCTTACAGTTACAAACATAATATTGGCCACACCAAATGCACCTACTAATAAGGACAAGCCTGCAATCGCCCATCCACCTTGGTTCACAGAGCCAAAGAAACCTTCTACTTGATCCTTAAATTGTGCCACATCATTACAAGTAAAATTATCTTCCTGGGTGGGGCTTAGTTTTCTCAATTGGCGCATCACTCCAGTTAATTCTTCTTGTAATGCTTTGGATGTGATGCCAGCTTTTGCTTGCACCATAATATAAGGATTATAATTATCTGGATTGTATACAGATGCAAAATGATTGTAAGTAAATAAACAAGTTCTATCATAATCAAAGCCGCCAATAATACTACTACCTTGCTTTTCAATGATCCCAACTACCATTAATTTTCGACCATTAAAAGACACCACTTTACCCAATCCTTTTTCTGCCTTACCAAATAATTCCTCAGAGACTTTGTAGCCAATGACCCCAACTGGAATCCCTCTTTGAAAATCTGATTCAGAGAAAAAACGACCATAGTTAATATTAAAAGCTTGAATGTCTTTGAACTCCTCGGACACTCCATATATATTAATTCCTTTTAATACGTTTTCATCATAAGTAAATGTGGCATTTGTCGAAACAAAGAATGCGGTATTTGCAGCCAAGCTACTTTTCTTTTTAACCATCTCCATTTCGGCAATCTTCATAGAGGGTCTTTTCACAAACTTCCACCATGGATAGTCAGGTCCACCAGCATAATCCCATTTGTCTATATAAATGGTATTGCTTCCAAAACTAGATAAGTCACTTTTTACTTTTGATTTTAAGCTGTCGATTGTTGCTAAAACGCCAATGATACAGAAGATACCAATGGTAATACCAAACAAGGAAAGAAAGGTTCTTAACTTATTTACTTTTAGCTCTTGAAGGGCCATTTTAAAGCTATTCCACAGAATACTTAACACTTTAATCATGTGGTAAAATTAGGACATTCATTTGTATGGCCCTAAATAATTGAAGGGCGGTTGATAAAAGGGCTGAAATCACCTATAGGCCGATGAACAGTTTGTATAAGATTTTTATCTATTGTCTTAAAAATAAACAACATAGAACGAATCCTATCTATTTGATTCGTATTTTTGCGGAGATTTTTAAACTCATCTACTATGACTTTCAAACAAATGTTTACCTCTTCCGTTGGGAAAAAATTGGTAATGGGATTCACAGGTATTTTCTTAATCCTTTTTTTAATTGTGCATGCTGGACTAAACGCAACCATTTTTGCAAATGATGGTGGGTTGATGTTCAATAAAGCTGGACATTTTATGGGAAGCAATGCAGTACCAAGAATCTTAGAGATTGGATTGTTCCTTGGCATATTCTTACATATTTATCAAGGATATTTATTGACCCTTGAAAATAAAAGTAAAAGAGCTGTGGGATATGCTGTAAACTATGATAAAGGTAGTAAATGGTATAGCCGAAGTATGGCCATTTTAGGTACCCTTATTCTTTTGTTTTTGATTGCGCATATTTATCATTTTTGGACACCGAGTAGACTAGGTGGTATGGGTGGTATCAAGGCATTAGGCGAAGTGGAACACAATGGTGTAATCTTACATAATTTATATGCCGAAATGGATTTGGTATTTACCAATCCTTATATCGTTGTATTATACGTTTTAGCTTGCGGCTCTTTGGGCTATCACTTAGCACATGGATTCCAAAGTGCTTTTAAAACAATTGGTGTGCACAATAAAAAGTACCATACTATGCTTACAAGTTTAGGTTATGGATTTTCTATTTTTATTTCATTGCTTTTTGCTATAATGCCAATAAGTTTTTATTTCGATTGGATTAAATAGTTCAAAAAACAAACACAAATTTCATTAACTGATTGATAAAAGATTAACTATGATAGACGCTAAAATTCCAAAAGGTGATCTTGATAATAAATGGGTAGATTATAAAGGCCATTGTAAATTGGTCAACCCAGCTAATAAAAGAAAAATGGAAGTGATTGTAGTGGGTACCGGTTTAGCTGGTGCTTCTGCTGCTGCTGCTTTAGGTGAGATGGGCTACAAAGTGAAAGCATTTTGTTTTCAGGATTCTCCTCGTCGTGCACACTCGATTGCTGCACAAGGTGGAATCAATGCCGCTAAAAACTATCAGAACGATGGAGATAGCGTATTTAGATTATTCTATGACACCATCAAAGGAGGTGACTATCGTGCACGTGAAGCGAATGTGCATCGTTTAGCAGAAGTGTCTTCCAATATTATTGATCAATGCGTTGCACAAGGGGTGCCCTTTGCACGTGAATATGGTGGCTTATTAAGTAACCGTTCTTTCGGTGGAACACAGGTTCAAAGAACATTTTATGCTGCAGGTCAAACAGGACAACAATTATTAATTGGTGCTTACCAAGCTTTGGAGCGACAAGTAGCATTGGGTAATGTGCAAATGTTTGCACGTCACGAAATGTTGGACGTGGTAAAAGTAGATGGTAAAGCAAAAGGAATTATTGCACGTAATTTAGTCACTGGTGAATTAGAAAGACATTTTGGATATGCAGTCTTATTGTGTACTGGTGGATATGGTAATGTCTATTATTTATCAACCAATGCAATGGGATCTAACGTCACTGCTGCATGGAAAGCACATAAGCAAGGGGCTTATTTTGCCAACCCTTGTTTCACACAGATCCACCCTACTTGTATTCCAGTAAGTGGTGACCACCAATCAAAATTGACTTTGATGTCAGAGTCTTTAAGAAATGATGGTCGTATATGGGTTCCAAAAAATCTTGGAGAAACTAGAAAAGCAAATGAGATTCCAGATGCAGATAGAGATTATTTTTTAGAGCGTCGTTATCCAGCATTCGGAAACTTGGTACCACGTGATGTGGCATCTCGTGCTGCAAAAGAAAGATGTGATGCAGGTTTTGGTGTTGGTACATCTAAGCAAGCAGTTTATTTAGATTACGCTGCTGCGATTGAGCGTTACGGTAAAACAGAAGTGAGTAAAAAAGGATTAAGTAATGTAAGTCAAGAAGAGATCATTGCTTTAGGTAAAGAAGTCGTGAAAGAAAAATACGGTAACCTTTTTGATATGTACGCTAAAATCACGGGTGAAAATCCATACGAAGTGCCAATGCGTATTTACCCTGCGGTACACTATACCATGGGTGGTTTATGGGTAGATTATGAATTACAAACTTCAGTGCCTGGTTTATATGCATTAGGTGAAGCCAACTTTAGCGACCACGGTGCCAACCGTTTAGGTGCAAGTGCTTTGATGCAAGGTTTAGCAGATGGTTATTTTGTGATTCCTTATACATTAGGTAACAATTTAGCAGACGAGATTTACAATGCCCCTATTCCAACTTCACATCAAGCATTTGAGGATGCAGAAAAAATAGTTGCAGATAGAATTTCTAGATTAAAAAATATCAACGGAAAGCAAACTGTTGAAAGTTTCCACAAGCGTTTAGGTAAAATTATCTGGAACGAATGTGGTATGTCAAGAACGGAAGCAGGATTAAAGCAAGCCATTGCAGATGTGCAAGCATTGAAAAAAGAATTCTGGTCAGATGTTAGAATCCCTGGTGAAATCAACGAATACAATCCTGAATTAGATAAAGCCAACCGTGTAGCGGACTTTATTGAACTAGGAGAATTAATGTGTGTAGATGCATTGGCTAGAGAAGAAAGCTGTGGAGGTCACTTTAGAGAAGAATACCAAACACCAGAAGGAGAAGCATTAAGAGACGATAAAAACTTTATGTATGTTGCTGCATGGGAATTGAAAAATGAACATGAATGGACATTACACAAAGAAGAATTAAAATACGAAGTGATTCAACCATCTCAAAGAAACTATAAATAATATTGCCATGTCACATACTACTATGAATTTAAATTTGAAAGTTTGGCGTCAAAAAAATACGAAAACTGCTGGTGCATTTCAAATGTACAGAGTTGAAAATATTTCAGATGAAATGTCTTTCTTAGAAATGATGGATATTTTAAATGAACAATTAATTACTACAGGTGGAGAACCAGTCGCATTTGATCATGACTGTAGAGAAGGTATCTGCGGAATGTGTTCCATGTATATCAATGGAAAGCCACACGGTCCTTGGCAAGCCAATACCACTTGTCAATTGCATATGCGTGCATTCAAAGACAATGATACCATTGTGATTGAGCCATGGAGAGCAAATGCATTTCCAGTGATTAAAGATTTGACAGTAGACAGATCTGCTTTTGATAGAATCATTCAAGCTGGTGGATACATTAGTGTAAATACAGGTAATGCGGTGGATGGTAATTCATTACCAATCGAAAAATCAAAAGCAGATGAATCTTTTGCAGCAGCCATGTGTATTGGATGTGGGGCTTGTGTAGCAGCCTGTAAAAATAGCTCTGCCATGTTATTCCTAAGTGCTAAAGTATCCCATTTGGCCTTATTACCACAAGGTGGTCCAGAAAGAAAAACACGTGTGACCAATATGGTAGCACAATTAGATAAGGAAGGCTTTGGCGCATGTACCAACACGGGTGCTTGTGAAGCAGCTTGTCCAAAAGAAATTTCAATAGCGAATATTGCTCGTTTAAACAAAGAGTATATCGTAGCTGGTTTAACATCTGAATAATAGTGGCAAATCCCTATTTCCAGTGTAAACAATTTATCGTGCATCAGGAACATACTGCAATGAAAGTATGCACTGATGCATGTTTGTTTGGTGCATGGGCTGCTGCTGATCCATCCATTCAATCTGCAAAAAATATATTGGATATTGGTTCTGGCACAGGTTTATTGAGTTTGATGCTTGCACAAAAAACAGCTGCTACAATTACAGCCATTGAAATTGAGGCGGATGCATTTCAACAAACCAAAGCCAACTTTGAATTAAGTCCTTGGAAAGAAAGATTGGATGTTGTCCATACATCCATACAAGATTATGCCGCAGCAAAGAAGCAGCAACTATTTGATTGTATCATAACTAATCCACCATTCTACGAACAAGATTTAACCTCACCTGATCATGTTAAAAATTTAGCATCACATAGTACAGCTTTATCATGGGATGATTTAGTAAAATCAGTTGCTAGTTTATTACAAGAAAATGGAACATGGTATGTTTTAGTGCCCACATTAAGAGCTTACACGATGCAAAAAATAGCATCCAACTATGGATTAGAATTGGCCGAAGAATGTTTGATGTACAATGATGCCAAGCATCTACCTATCAGAGCCATGTTAAAATTTGTGAAACAAAAGGATGTGATAAATCAAAGAAATAAAATCATCATCAAAAACGCAGATCAATCCTACACGACTGAGTTTACCAATTACTTGAAGGATTACTACTTACATTTATAATTCCAGGAATCAATGCTTTGAATAGTCCACTAAAAGATCATAACGTAGATTTAATTTCCCTTTTTCTAACATGGTCGCACGTTGAATAATTACATTTCCTCCTGATACTAAATCAGGTAAAACAAATTTGATCAATTGCTCTCCAAAAAACCTGCTAGCATCACGCGGTAATTCATTGGGTAAATTACCAACAGCCATGATATCTATTCCTTCAGGCAAGTAGGGCGCTGTCTTTTCAAAATTATTGATATTCACACCATACACAGGATCCTCCGAAGGCGCGTCCCCTAAATTACATGGTACACTGCCATGCGCATCATCTGTGATATCTGCAATAGTGGTCAATACAAAATCCTCTTCTAATAAATCTTGCTGTGTAAATAAAGGAGGAATCCCTGGCTCCCAATAAATACCATTCATTAAAATCTGTGCATGCGGTAAGTATTGTTTAAATGTGCAGTCATAATTTTCGGGATGTGCATGAAAATCATTGCGCTCATATTGCTTTGTGATTTTATGTGTATACAAATCTCTTCCTTTTAAATGCACATACACAGGGTAAGCATAATGACGATCAAATTCATCTGGCTCAACTTGTTGCACGTCCATTAAATTCATCACCTCTAAAATACCATGCGCCACCCTGCCCGATCCTGTGATAACAATTTTTACTGGTGGTAATTTCAATCCAAAATAAGTGTGGATTAGTTCTCGATAATCTTTTACTTCCTTTACTCTACCTAAATGAAATGCTTTAGTGCGATTGCCGTAAGCCATAATGCCATTATGCGCTCCAACAATGCCTGCAAAAAAACCAAAGCCAATCAATCTCTGTCCATCTTCATGTTCTAAACATTCATAATCAATCAGCGTAATACCTAGATCCATCATTTTATGAAACATGGCTTGATTATAAGGTTGTGCTTTTTTGGTATGCGAAAAGAATAAATAAGTTTTTCCTGCAATCAACTGTGACTTGGGCACTTCTTTGATTCCTAATAATATATCTGCTTTACTAATATCGGTCACTAATTCAATTCCTTCTCTGCTATATTCCTGGTCATGATAACACCTATTCGGTGACGCTTCTACAATAATATCCCAATCTGGATGTTGCTCTTTAAGCCATTTACATTGCTTAGGCGTTAAAGCCACCCTATTATCACTGGGAACTTTTCCCTCTTTAATAAGTCCTAATACAGGCATATTGGTTATTTTGCACAATATAAGAAATTTCAGCATGAACTATTTTGAGTTATTTGGTCTTCCTATTGGTTTTCAAGTAGATACACAAAAATTAAGGGCCGCTTTTATGGAGATCCAGAAAGCATCTCATCCCGATAAATTTGCGCAGGGCAATCCCGAGGAACAAGAAAATGCTTTAGAACGATCGGCTATGGCCAACAAGGGATATACCCTTTTGAATCAAAAAGAACGCATTCTTCCCTATGTACTCGAAATACAAGGCATATTGACACCAGATGAGAAATACGCCCTAGAGCCAAGTTTTTTGATGGAAATGATGGAATACAATGAAGCTTGGATGGATGCAGAAGATGAAAACGCAAAACAAGCTATCATACAACAAATTGCACAGTTAAAAAACGAACTATATGCACCTATTAAAAATTATATGGAAATGGATCAGATCGATACTATTTCCCAAGAAGCAATGCTGCAAATAAAATCTTACTACTACAAGAAAAAATACCTTGATAGGATTTTGGAAGATTTCCATCATTAATGTAATATTGCAGCCCGCCGAGCACTCAGGTGTAAATTGCCCAGATGGCGGAATTGGTAGACGCGCTAGACTCAAAATCTGGTTATCGCAAGGTAGTGCAGGTTCGATTCCTGTTCTGGGCACAAACCCTGTCACGAAAGTGACAGGGTTTTTTATTTCGAGGCTGTGTCAAAAGCTCGCTTTTGTAAACAGATGAGAAGCAAAAAACCCAACGATATCGCAAAGCGATATTGTTGGAAGGGTTTGGGTACGCCCGACTATTAGGAAGACGTTTTGAGCCTAGCGAAAAACGGCAGTCCTGAAAAGAGTTGAAAGGGTTTGGGTAAGCCCAACTTTTGGGAATTCAGCCGAACAAAGTGAGTACTGACAATCCTGAATTCAAGTTCAACATTCTTTTCTATCTTTAACCATGACAATTCCTCAACTCTTACTAACCCTATTAATCATATGGGGCATCCCAAGCACTTATTTTAGAAGTAAGTTTAGAAAAATTGTATACCAAACAGACGACTGGAAAATAAACATCCAACCCCTTTTCAAAAAAGAGATCATTGGTTTATTCACTAACATGTATCCAGAAAATCAAGACTACCTTAAAACAAGAAATCAATACAGAATCTATTTAGCCATTTATCTAATTATATTCATCATGTATCAATTCATCAAAAAATAACCATGAAACAATCCATACTCAATCTCCTATTTTCATTTTTAGCTTTTGCCATTGGATATGGTATCGCCCTATTAACTGGACTAGAATTAATAAAAGAAGCAATACTGATTGCGTATTTGATACAATGGATTGCCTTTATCCCTGCCTATATTTTTCAAACTGAAAAATTTTATGACTTAACAGGAAGTATTACCTACTTAACCGTGGTAAGTTATGTCAGCTATCATAGTTATGCTTCAATGAATGTAAATATCGCTAGTATTGTATTGGCGGCTTGCATCCTTTTGTGGACAATCCGTTTAGGCAGTTTCTTATTTACTAGAATACATAGAGCAGGAGAAGATAAAAGATTTAAACTCATCAAACCCTCACCCACAAGGTTCTTCATGACATGGACTTTACAAGGTATGTGGGTGTCAATCTGTTCTATGTGTGCCTTAACAGCCATTGCAAGTAACAACGGAGTGATACTGAATGGACTATTTTATATTGGCTTACTTGTCTTTATAATTGGTTTTGTAGTCGAGATCATTGCCGATATGCAAAAGTCTGAATTCCGTAAAGACCCAAACAATAAGGATCAATTTATTCAACATGGGCTTTGGGCTTACTCAAGACATCCCAACTATTTTGGAGAAATCACTTTATGGTTAGGGATTGCCATCATGTCTTTTTCATCATTAGCAGCTGGACAGTATAGCACGTTAATCTCTCCAATATTTACCTATTTATTACTAGTGTATGTAAGTGGCGTTAGACTATTAGAAATTTCAGGAATGGAAAAATGGGGACATACAGAAAAGTATCAAGCGTATATCAACACCACGCCTTCCCTATTTCCCTTTACTAACCCAAAGCGCCCAGACAATAAATAGTGGCTGGAATACCAATAACCTAACCCAACTAATCATTGGATTCATGGTGATACTGCCTAGCGAAAAACTACCTCGTTGTATAAAATAAATATGACTTGGAATAAAGGCAATTAACATCAATACAATGCCCCAGCCTGCATATTTTCTTGTCTGTGTAGGAACCAATAAAATTGCTAAACCTATTTCAAATACCCCAGATAATAGATTCAGTTCCACTGCCCAAGTAGCCAAATAAGGAGGGATCAATGGTATATAAAAGGCTGGATCTCTAAAATGATTATAACCGCCAAAAATATAGAATGCGATCATTCCATATAACATCAAACTTTTTACAATCACTTTAGTCCTATTTTCCATAAGTTTAAATTTTATCCCTACTTTATAAATTCAATGATTGCTGCTGCCACTAGATTAGGCGCTTCTTCCATTGGTATATGCCCCACTTTATCAAGAACCAAGACGCGACTATCCTGAATATCTTGTTTGAATAAAGCGGCATTCTTATAAGAAATAAGTTGATCTTCCTTACCCCATATAATGAGTGTAGGTTGTGTAATCGTTTTAATCTTTGTCGCATCTGGTTTCATAGGATGCTGAAATAATTCCAATACTGCAGCTCTATTGCCTTCTCTTAACAACATGTCGTGGTATTGTTGAACCATCTTTTCTGTGACTAATGCCTTAATGTAAAAAGCATCTTCTAAACTTTTTCGAATTAAAGAGATAGGAGAAATATGCTTTAAGGCTTGATTCAAAACAGGAATTCCAGCTAATTTAAAACCCAATGACCCTTTTTCATCTTTCTTTGGATAACCAGAAGCATCCAATAAAATCAATTGCTTTACTTTATCAGGACTAGCAATAGCATAATTCCAAGCAATGCTTCCTCCCAATGAATTACCGGCTACAATACATTTGGTTACATTCAATTTTAATAGAAGTTCATCTATGAATTGATTGTAAAAATTAAAATTATATTGATTTAGACGATTGGGTCCAGTAAGTCCAAAAGCAGGCAAGTCAAATCGGATGATTTTTTTATTTGCTTTCAATAAGCTAGATAAAGTATCCCAGGTATGTAAAGAGGCTGATGTGCCATGGATGAATACAATGGGTAAAGAATCATCCGACTTGCCTTCAATAATATAATGCACTGGCATACCATCGATATCGATGAATGCGGAATTTGATTTTTGGTATTTTTCCTTGAGTGCTGCTACTGGAATATCTGCATCACATGAAGACAATAAAAATACCCCAAATAAAAAAAAGGTACTTATTTTAAGGCTTTGAATCATACAATAAATATAAGATTATTCTCCTATAATTTTGCTAGTGCTTCTGTATAAATAGGTATTGTAAATATGACGTCTAGCAAAACGGTCTGGGGTATCCGCATTCACCAATTTAACATAGATGGCTTTTGGCACACCATAGTATTCATATTCTGATCCATCAGAAAATTCCACCCTTAGGATTTCAGATTTAAATTCAAAATCATTGATACTCGCCTCAGTCGTTGTGGCGATATAAGCATCCTTAGTGGCCTCATGCGTCTCGGCATGCACACTCACTAAAAAATGATATGAAGCGATTAATTTAGTTGACTTGACTTCGGCATCTTTTTTAGCCTCCTCATTGTCCTGGAACTTATCTGGGTGCCATTCCATCATGATCTTACGATACACTTTCTTTAAATCACTCAAAGTAGCTTTATCATCTACCCCTAAAATTGCCCTATGTCTTTCGATTCGCTTCATAAATTATGTATAATCAGCCGCAAAGCTACACTCAAATTAGGTACTAACAAAAAAAGCCCCCCATTAATGGAGGGCTTTAATCATTTTATTAAAGATGTAAATCTTACTTTACTTCCTCAAATTGTGCATCTTCTACTGTATCATTTGCAGCTGATCCACCTTGTTGAGCACCTGCATCAGGTCCAGCAGCATTTGCGCCGCCGTCTGCTTGTGCCTTGTAGATTTCTTCGCTTGCAGCAGTCCATGCAGCATTCATAGCTTCCAAAGCAGCATTCACTTGTGTGATATCTTGCGCTTGGTGTGCCACTTTTAATGTTTCTAAAGCTGATTCAATTGGCGCTTTTTTATCAGCAGGGATTTTTTCACCAAATTCCTTCAATTGCTTCTCAGTTTGGAAAATTAAGCTATCTGCTTCGTTCAATTTTTCTACTCTGTCTTTTTCTATTTTATCAGAAGCTTCGTTTGCTTTCGCCTCGGCTTTCATCTTTTCGATTTCTTCCTTCGTTAAACCACTACCCGCTTCGATTCTGATTTTTTGTTCTTTACCTGTTCCTTTATCTTTTGCACTTACGTTTAAGATACCGTTAGCGTCAATATCAAAAGTCACTTCAATCTGAGGTACACCTCTTGGAGCTGGTGGAATACCATCCAAGTTAAACATACCTAAGCTTTTATTTTGAGCAGCCATTGGACGCTCTCCTTGAATCACATGAATCTGAACACCAGGTTGGCTATCGCTCGCTGTTGAATAGATCTCTGTTTTCTTTGTAGGAATCGTTGTGTTAGATGCAATCATTGTTGTCATGACACCACCCATTGTTTCAATACCTAAGTTTAAAGGTGTAACGTCTAATAACAATACATCTTTCACATCTCCAGTCAATACACCACCTTGGATACCTGCACCAATTGCAACCACCTCATCTGGGTTAACTGAACGGTTTGGTTTCTTACCAAAGAATTTCTCAACTAGCTCTTGTACTTTCGGAATTCTAGAAGATCCACCTACTAATATTACTTCATCAATTTGAGAAGTCGTATAACCTGCATCTTTCAATGCAACTTCACATGGCTTCAAACAACGTGCAAATAAACTATCTGCAAGTGATTCAAATTTTGCTCTTGTTAATTTTAATACCAAGTGCTTTGGAACGCCGTCCACTGCAGTGATATAAGGTAAGTTGATTTCTGTTTCAGAAGAAGAACTCAATTCTACTTTTGCTTTTTCAGCCGCTTCTTTTAAACGTTGTAAAGCCATTGGATCTTTTCTTAAATCAATAGCTTCTTGATTTTTAAATTCATCCGCTAAGAAATCCATGATCACTTTATCAAAATCATCTCCACCTAAATGTGTATCACCATTGGTTGACTTTACTTCAAATACACCATCCCCTAAATCAAGGACAGAAATATCAAAAGTTCCACCACCTAAATCGAATACAGCAATTTTTTGCTCGATGTTCTTTTTATCTAAACCATAAGCTAATGCTGCTGCAGTTGGCTCATTCACAATTCTGCGAACGTTCAAACCTGCAATCTCACCAGCTTCTTTGGTTGCTTGTCTTTGTGCATCGTTAAAATAAGCAGGCACAGTAATCACTGCATCTGTTACTTCAGCACCTAAATAATCTTCTGCAGTTTTTTTCATCTTCTGTAAAACCATTGCAGAGATTTCTTGAGGTGTATACATACGGTCTTCAATTTGAACACGCACTGTATCGTTGTCCCCTTTAACTACTTTATAACTTGCCAAGCTTAATTCACTTGACACTTCGTTGAAACGACGACCCATAAAACGCTTCACACTAGAGATGGTGTTTTGTGGATTTGTGATCGCTTGTCTTTTAGCTGG
>Ga0304730_1000093_pt1 | contig 86901 bp, 85 predicted proteins | sample M_130628_MF_Meta_FD_190474 | JGI IMG/M metagenome (GOLD analysis project Ga0304730, IMG submission 190474) | Freshwater microbial communities from Lake Montjoie, Canada to study carbon cycling - M_130628_MF_MetaG (v2) (version 2) | ecosystem: Environmental > Aquatic > Freshwater > Lake | place... | reverse complement strand
CAGAAAAAAGTTCATGTCGTAAGTCAACAGGATTACAACAACTGGGTAACTAGCCACGGAGGAACAATCTAATGACCACCGTAATGAACCATAAGAGCCCAACAGCATCACATCGCCCAATAATGGAGCGGTTAAATGTAGTTACCGCAGTTGTCCTTGGCGTAGCTGGCGCTGTAATTTCATATTACTTAGCCCAGAAATTCTTGCCGCAAAATACTGAGGGTTCAGTAATGAAAACTCGTCATGATCAAGTAGTGCTAATCGGCATGATCGGTTGGTTTATTGGATTTATGACTGGTATTGGGGCACTTGTTGGCCCATTTAGATGGCTAATGGGTAAAGATTTATCCCACGATGAAAATATGTATCTTGCCGGAAAAGATGCCGGCATCGCACGTTACTTCCGATATACAACAGATCATAAAGTTGTAGGTATTCAGTACCTGGTAATCACCATGGTGATCTTCGGTGTTGGTGGAATTTTGGCGATGTTAATTCGCACAAACTTAGGTAACCCCGAAGGCGGTTGGCTACATCCGCAGGCCTATAACGCAGTAGTGGGTATTCACGGAATCGTCATGATCGTTGCAACCATCATCATGATTACCGGGCCGTTTGGAAACTTCATCATGCCAATCATGATTGGCGCTCGCGATATGGCATTTCCAAGACTTAATGCGCTTAGTTTCTGGTTGATTGTTGCCGCACTTGCTCCGATCCTTTCCTCATTTTTCTTAGGCGGAATCACTACAGGTTGGTCTGCATACAACCCGCTGGCATCACAATCACCTGCTGGCATGGATGGCTACATCATGTTCATCTGTATTTTTGCAATTTCAACCATGGTTGCCGGTGCAAACATCACAACCACAGTTGTTCGTATGCGTGCAAAGGGAATGACCTGGACTCGTACACCAATCTTTATTTACGGAACTGTTGCTTCAGTAGCGCTCGCACTGCCAGCATTCCCAGTCTTCTTCCTATCGCAAATTATGTCTGGTATGGATCGCGCTCTAGGTACCACTTTCTACGACACTCGTGGTGGTGGAAGCGGTTGGTTATACGAAAATTTATTCTGGTTAATGGGCCACCCAGAAGTTTATGTAATTTTGATTCCAGCAGTTGCCGCCCTTATGGAAATGGCACCAGTCTTTACTCGTCGCCCACTATTTAGTTTCAAAATTGCTGTAATGGGTATTGCTGGAATTTGTGGCCTATCAATCTTGGTGTGGGCTCACCATATGTACATGACCGGATGGGCACCGCTCCTAAATGCACCATTTATGTTAACGACTGAGTTAATTTCTATTCCAACTGGAATGTTGTTCTTGGTTCTAGTCGGAACGGTTTGGCGTGGTCGACTTTGGATGACAGTCCCAACTGCATCGATCTTCGCACTATTGCTTAACTTCATGATCGGTGGAATTACTGGAATTTATTTATCAGATGTTCCAGCAGATGCTGCGCTTCATGGTTCGATGTTTGTAACTGCGCACTTCCATTACACTTTAATGGGTGCTGGTTTAACAGGTGCCATCGCAGCTCTTATCTTCTGGTTCCCAAAGATGACTGGCCGCATGATCGATAAGCAACTTAGTTGGATCTCCTTCTGGATGGTTCAAATTGGCTTTAACGTAGCCTTTATGGGCATGTTTATGGTTGGTCTAGCTGGTCAGCCACGTCGCGTTGAGGCATATGCCGAATTGTTTACTCGCGGAAATCAGATTACAACCGGTGCTGCATTTGTAATCATGGCCGGCATGCTCGTACTTCTCTGGGCAGTTGTCTATTCATGGCGACATGGTCAAAAGGCTCCAATGAATCCTTGGCAATCAAAGACTTTAGAGTGGAGCGTTCCTAATCCAGTGCCACTAGAGAATTTTGAAACTCTGCCAACTGTTACAAGTGATCCTTATGGCTATGGAAAGGCGCAATCATGAGTACCCAAGTTAATACACATCATGAACACCCTGATGTAGTCGGCAGCCGAAACAAACTCGGCGTTGTGCTAATTCTGGTCGCAGATATTGCTTTCGCACTCAGCGTTCTTTTTGTTTATTTCTATTTGAAACAACAAGACGTTGGTGGAATGTGGTTACCTCGCGCTAGTGAAGGCCAGGCAGCAACAGTTCCAGCGAATGCAATGGGAGCTTGGTATCTAACTTTGTTAGCCGGCTTAGGTTTGCTAGTAAATAATTACGCTCTTCGTGGGGCGCGTACCAAGAATCCGACTCAGATTAATCTTGGCTTAGGTGCGGGCGCACTTATTAGCATTGTTTTATTTGTCTATCAAATAATTCAAATGCGCCAAGTTGAGTTCACAGTAACTTGGGGCGCATATGCCTCTTGCTACTTTCTGATAACCGGATTGAGTGCTCTTCACTTCTTCATAACCGCATTCATTGGAATCGGAAACTGGAATCGTGGCCGATTGGGTCTCTATTCCAACGATTTCTGGCATATCGACATTGCTAATGTCTGGTGGATCTGGATGGTTGTGTCATCATTGCTAGGTGCCTTCGCCCTTAGCAACTCATAGCAAGTCCTGGGTACCCCTTTACATAGCTCTAGGGGTCGTTTGGGGCTGTTCATTCATATTTATCAAGTTAGGGCTCGAGTTTTTAACCCCGTTTGGAGTGGCCTTCGGTCGCTGCGCTTTAGGTGCAGTCACTTTGCTAATTGCGCTCAAAGTGATGGGTTTGCGGCTACCCAGAGAAAGAAATACCTGGCGCCATTTATGGGTCGTTTCACTTCTACTTAACGTGATTCCGGGAATTTTATTCGCAGTCGCCGAAACCGAAGTAACTTCAATCTTGGCTGGAATTATTAATGCGGTAACTCCGCTAATGACTTTGCTGGCAATCATGATCGCATTTCGTGAAGAAAAGTTACCTAGTCATCAAGTGATGGGATTACTTCTTGGTTTCATCGGCGTACTGATTGTCTTAGGCGTCTGGAATGGTTTAGGCACAAATCCTTGGTGGGCTGTTGGCGCTCTGCTATTAGCTGTTGCTTGTTATGGAGTTTCATTTCCATATTCACGAAAGAATGTATTGCCACTAAAACTTAAACCAGAGGTAATGGCCGCTACTCAATTAGTAGCCGCGACAATTACATTATTGCCGTTTTATTTATTTGATGGAATCGCTGAGGACAATTACCGAATCGGGCCAGTGCTGGCAATGCTAGGACTTGGAATATTTGGAAGTGGTTTTGCCTATATATGGAATTTTAAAATTATGTCAGCTGCCGGAAGTGCCATCGCATCCTCGGTTACATTCGTAACGCCAGTGGTTGCTGTGATCGTGGGAATAATTTTCTTAGGTGAGAAAATAACGTGGAACGAACCAGTTGGTGGTTTAGTTGTTTTGCTTAGTGCTGCGATTGCGCAAGGGCGAATTAGACTATTTAATCGATCTTAAAACCATCTTTAATCGGCCCAAGCTCAACACCAGCTTTGGCGTGATCGCTAACTTCACCTCGCTCTAGTTGCGATTTATGCGCCGTGTCATGCCAGCGGTCTTCAATTTTTCCATATTTCCAAAGCAATAGCGCGATCGCCCAAACAACTACAAATAGTCCAACAATGATGTAACCAGCTGAATTCAAGTCAAAACCGGCAGCGTAATCCCAGAAAAAACCAGTTAAATTCAATTGATCAGCGATTACTTGACAGATTTCAAGACCACCAACGAAAAGCGCAACTCCCACAGATAATCCGGTAATTACGATGTTGTAGTAAACCTTACGAACAGGTTTTGAAAATGCCCAACCGTAAGCAAAATTCATAAATGAACCGTCGATGGTGTCGAGCAGTGACATTCCGCCGGCAAAGAAGAGCGGTAAAGAAATAATTGCCCACCAAGGCAACCCGGCAATCACTGAAGAACCAGCTAAAACTAGAAGCCCCACTTCGGTTGCGGTATCAAAACCTAAACCAAAAAGAATTCCGAGCGGATACATTTTCCAAGACTTATCAATACGACGTGCGATTGGGCCAAAGAAGCGCATTAGCAAGCCACGTGAATCTAAATGTTTTTCAAGTTCCTCTTCGTTATATAGACCTTTGCGCATCTTCATAAAAACGCCCAGGATCGAAACTAAAACAATTAAATTTAGAATTGCAATTAACATTAAAAATGTGCCAGAAACCGTCGTACCGATTAATCCGGTCCAATGATGTAGCGAAGAGTTTTCATCTTTGAGTTGGGTGCCCAGAGCTTTGATTCCAAAGTTGAGTAGAATCGCTAGACCGGCAACAACGGATGAATGTCCGAGCGAGAAGAAGAAACCAACAGCAAGCGGACGTTGACCTTCGGCCATTAATTTGCGTGTTGTGTTATCGATTGCTGAAATATGGTCGGCATCAAATGCGTGGCGCATACCTAGTACATATGCCAATGCAGCAGTTCCCCACCCGAAGAGCGAACCATCAGCTAATTCATAATTGCCCGAAGTCGCGCGCCACATCAGCAAAGCGCCTGCGATGTGTAGGAATGCGATGAAGCCAAACATCAGACCCATGCGGCGCCATTCATGGCGGGTCAGCAGCTCGCGGATCGGCGTGCGCGCCGGCTTTGGAGTCGTAACGTTCAAAAGAGCTCCCTTATGATCAACATTTCGCAGATGCGAATCGTTCGCAATAAGAGTCTAAGGCACGCTCAATAACCTGTCTATTTGAATTGGTGTCGGGGTCAATCTCCCCCCATTCGGACAGGTTGGGCGTATAGAGTCACGCTTACTCGGTAGGTCAGGAAACTTCGAATGGGGAGATCCAAATGGGCGATGACGAAGGCTTAGAAGATCTTGTAACTGAGGAAATGCTCTGGGATCGAATTCCCGAAGTTGAAGGGGCAGAACGTGCCAGTACATATTATGAATTAAGTGCGCGCATTTTTGCTCGAGGCCAATATGACGAGGCTTTAGCACTCGCTGAAACTGCTTGCGACATCTATGACCAACTTGGCGCAAGTGCGCCTTCTGAAGGCGTCGCACAGGCATATAGCGCAATTGGTTATAACTTAAATCAATTAAAGCGCATGGAAGAGGCCGCAACTGCGATGTCTAAAGCAGTTGAGATCTTGCGCGCTAACAAATCATCTATTGCTTTAGAACTTGCCTGCACACTTGGCGAGTGGTGGTTTGCCTCTAAGAATTTTGAAAAAGTAATTACGACTATGGATGAATGTGCCCAAGAGCATTTACTTGACGGAAATGAATACGGCGCTGCAAATGATCTGTACCTAATTGGTTGCGCACATCGTTCGCTTAAGAATTTCCGCGAAGCAATCGTTTCATTCTACGAAGCTCGCGATCTGTTCAAGCGAAATAAAGAGGTAATTCAAGTTGCCCGTTGTGATCAAAAAATTGCGTCTTGCCATGTTGCGCTAGCTGAAGGCGATTTAGCTTTAACTCGTGCGCGTAAGGCACTAGATGTTTTTGAAACCGCACATGATCACATTCGTTCAAACAACGCACTCTTTGAATATGGCAAAGCCCAAGTGCTGCTAGAGAATTATGAAGAAGGCTTGAACACTCTCGATCAAGTTTTAACTGTAGCTACCGATGAAGATCCTAAAGACTTTGAATTCATCGTAGATATTGAAACTTCAATGGCTGCAGTCATGCGAATTTTAGGTCGCAATACTGAAGCCGAAGAAATTGATCGGCGTTTAATTTCGGTTCGCGAGGCGCTTGCCGACGAGGTCGACGGCGAAGTAAGCAGCTCCTAAAGCCGCACCGATACCAGCCAAAACCAGCGGTAACTCTTGGGTTCCGCGACTCCACAAAGCGCCACCCCAAATTCCTGCACCCAAAATCGCAAAATTCATACTTGCTTGATAAACCCCTTGCGCACGACCGCGATGTTCCGGCTTACTTAAACGCGCAATCCAAGATTTACCTACCCCGTCAGTAAGTGCGCCAAAGAAGCCATAAAGACCCAGCATCAAGAATGCCAAGTGATGGTTTTGGGTTAGCCCCAAAGTGCAGTAAGCAATAGCAAAAGTTATCAATCCAAACATGTAAACCAGTTGAGGAGAAAATTTATCTGCAATTACACCAGCAGGATAAGCAGCAAATGTTGCCACCAAGTTTGCGAACGCATATGCGAGCACGACCATAGTTGTACTCAGGCCAATGTCATGAAGTCGAAGCAAAAGAAGTGCATCTGGAATATTAGTTAGTTGGATAAGAACTAAGATTCCAATTGATCTTTTGAGTGGCGCAGGAAGCAAAACCTTTTGACGTTTCTCTTTGATAACTTTAATCTTTTTAACATACTTATCTTTTACAAAAAATGTTAAGAGTCCACTAAGTAGAGCCGGTATAAGTGCCCATTGTGCAACTTTGCGCACGTCACCATCAAGAAGCCAGAGACCACCAACAGCAAGCAATGGACCAATTACTGCACCAAAATTATCGCCGGCTCGATGGAAACCGAATGCCTTACCTAAATGTTCATTCGGAACAGAATCGTTGATCAACGCATCACGAGGCGTACTTCGCATGCCTTTTCCGATGCGATCAGTTACGCGACCGAAGAAAACTAAAGGCCAAGCTGTTGCGATTACTACTAGAGCTTTACCGATACCCGCTAACCCATAACCCGCTACAACAAATGGTTTGCGACCAAAGTAATCTGATTTGTTACCGGCCCAGAGTTTGGTAAATCCAGCAGCAGCTTCAGCGCAACCTTCTATTAGGCCAAGTGCGATAGGCGCGGCGCCGATCACTCCGGTTAGGAGAATCGGAAGTAGGGGATAAAGAAGATCGCTGGCAGCATCTTGAGTAAAGGAAACTAGGGTTAGAACAATCAGATTTGGTGTTAGCCACTTAGAGTTTCTCATTGGGAATTCTTATTCATTTCGGTAAGTGCTGCAGCGCCCAGTGATACATAGCAATCGCACCAGCTGCTGAAGCGTTCATGCTGCGAGTAGAGCCGTACTGGTTAATTTCTAAAACTACTTCACATACTTCAACTGCTTCTTCGCTCATACCGGCGCCTTCTTGGCCGAATAGCAGTACGCAACTTTCGGGCAACTGGGTTGATTCAAGTTGCTTTGAAATTCCGGGCAAGTTATCAATTCCAATAATTGGTAAGCCAGCTTCACGACAATAATTTCCAAAGTCCGCAACGGTTGGATGATGAACAATTGTTAAATACCTATCAGTCACCATGGCGCCACGTTTATTCCAATCGCGCTTACCAACGATATGGACAGCATCGACATTAAATGCGTTTGCGGTTCTAACCACTGAACCAATATTTAAATCATGTTGCCAATTCTCAATCGCGATCTGAAGTTTATGACGTTTAGTATTTAGATCAGCAACGATCGCGGCAACTGACCAATAGCGATATTTGTCGAGAACATTTCGACGATCACCATTCTCAAGAAGTTCTAAGTCGTATTCATCGCCAGTAGGCCAAGGTTTTGGATGCGGCCCAACGCCTACAACAGGAAAAAATTCTCCTGGACCAATTTCAGCTGGTGGCATACTCACTGGGTCAATCTATCTTTAGTATTTAGAAAGTAGTATTCGCAGCATGAAATTGCGTCCGTTATCACTGGTCTCTATCAGCGTAGTTCTAGTTGTCTTTACGACGACCATGACATCGGGCGCACCTGCGGCCCTAAAAAGCAGCGCCATTAGCCCCATTTTAAAGAGCGCCGCTATTTCGAAATCACTTGCTCACCCAGGCATGATTTTGCTTGACCCGGAAACCGGTGAGTCAATTTTTGAATACAGCGCTGATTCATTGCGTATGCCAGCATCACTATTAAAAATATTTTCGGCAGCAGCTTTATTGGATTATGTATCTCCTGATTTTCGATTTACGACCGAAATTTTGACCTCAGTTGAACCTAACACCTTGATTATTGCTGGTTCGTTAGATCCCTGGATGGAGCGAGACGGAGTACGCGCCATAAAGATGGGTCGCGTCTCGCTGCCTAAGATTGTGAAAACTGCTCTAAAGAAACTTGATTCTGATAGTGGCGCACCTATAACAACTTTACGTATCGAGTATTACAAGATGCATAGCACTGACCTAGATTTTATGAAGGCGCAATTTGCGGCTCGGAACATAAAAGTGAGCACTGCAAGAGTTACCGCCGAAGAGGCGCAACTCAATTCAAAAGAATCGATCGCAACTTTTCAATCACTACCCCTACAGCAAATTATGGACTGGATGCTGCTCTGGAGTGATAACACTCTTGGTAATCGCATGGCTATGTATGCTTCAATGAAGGCGGGAAATGGATATTCCGAATCAGGAATTCAGAAAACATTTGAGAAAACGCTAGAAGATCTTGAGATTGATTCGACTGGTTTAAAAGCAGTTGATGGAAGTGGGCTCTCTAGATCGAATAGAGTTTCTGCTCAAATGTTGGCGCAGTTGTTACTTAAAACCAATAGGAACGATAAGTACCGCACCATTTACGGTGGGCTTCCAGTAGGCGGCGTTAATGGCACTATGACTAAACGATTTGTAAAGAGCGCACCTAAAGGAATTGGCTTAGTTAGAACAAAAACCGGTTTTCTAACGGGGGTAATATCACTGGCTGGGTATGTACAAGGTGGCGATCGTGAGTACATTTTTGTGGGTATTGCAGATCAGATTCCTAAGAACAGATCGGGCGCAAAGGCAGCTCGCGATGCGTTTGATGTAGCACTCGCTAAATTTGCCAAGCCGGTTCCTACTATTTCACCAAGCCCAACAGCTGTCATTGAAAACTCAAATGGTGGCTAAGCAAGCGGCGATTAGTTAATCGTCATCGTCATCATCATCGCCAGCCTTTTTAGTTGGAGGCAAAATGAGTTCATTTGAAGCAGAGGAAGTTCCTGGTGGTGTAATGGCTACTGGCACTTTATCTACTGACGCTTTAGCTACTGGTGCTTCAGAAGTTGAAGAGGAAGCTGTTGGTGAACTGCTCGCAGTAATCGAGAATGTTGGCGCACGGTAATCATCATCGCCTTCTTCGCGTTCTTCTTCACGAGTAGCGGTAGGCATTGTGATCGTGCTACTTGGCTTTGCAGCAAAAGAACTAACTGCGGCTGGTGAATCTTGGGTTAAATTAATGGTTTCAGCGGCAACGGCTGAGTTATCATCATGAGAAAGAAGCGCGAACCCGGCACCCATTGGCAGCACCAAAACACCTGCCAAGATAAAGGCGAGGCTGCGTTTTGGCGCATTCTTAATTGAGCGGCTTGCTGGCTGATCATTGTCAGCCAGTTCGAACCATTCGGGCTTCTTATTGTTTTCCATGGCCAGAAAATAACCCATGAACCTGTGAGCCATCTGGGGACGCGTAAGGCGAGTGCTGTGTGTTTATCTGAGTAGCCTTGCTCTATGAGCGTAAATCAGCCCGATAAGAACGCAGATCTTCGGATTCGTGGCTACCTCGACCTCATGAAATTGCGAGTTGTCGAGCTTTTACTCGTTACAACTTTGCCAGCGCTAGTTTTGGCCCAAAAAGGGATCCCTTCGGTAGGTCTATCTATCGCCACAATTCTGGGCGGAACTTTGGCAGCCGGAAGTGCGAATGCTTTCAACATGGTGATAGAAAGTGAAACCGATAAGTTAATGAAGCGCACTGCTCAACGCCCGATCGCAACTGGTGTCATCTCGCGCAGAGAAGCAACAATTTTCGCAACTGCTGTCGGGTTGCTTTCACTTCTAATTTTCGCATTGTTTACAACAGCCCTTGCTACTTGGTTAACTTTGATCGCAATTGTTTTCTACGTTGTCATTTACACAATGGCGCTTAAACGTCGAACTTCGCAGAATATTGTTTGGGGTGGAATCGCTGGCTGTATGCCTGTCTTAATTGGTTGGGCAGCAGTGACTAATGATTTATCAAATGTTGCGTGGGCCTTTTTCTTTGTGATTTTCTTTTGGACGCCACCACATTTTTGGGCGCTAGCAATTAAATATAAAGATGATTACAACGCAGCTGGAATTCCAATGTTGCCTGGTGTTACCTCGCAGAAAAATTTACATGGCCAAATGTGGTTCCACACCATAGCCATGTTTATCGCCTCGGTTGTGACTATAAATTTTGCCGAGCTCTCACTTTGGGTTCAGATCGTTAATGCTCTTCTATTTTCTGTTTTCGCAATTACGCTAGCGCAACTAAGAGGAAGCAATCCAGATTATGGCAAAGTTGCTGCCAAAGTTTTTCAGTGGTCAATTACTTATTTAAGTTTGTATTCGGTATTGCTTGTTGCCGCAGTTTTAATTTAAATCAAGCTAAAGCTTGGGCAATATCTTTAATTAGATCGTCGCAATGTTCTAAACCAACAGATAAACGCAATGTGGTTGCTGTGATTCCCATTGCCATTTGATCTTCTGGGCTTAAACGGCGATGAGTGGTTGATGCTGGGTGGGTAATAAGTGATTTGCTATCGCCTAAATTGTTGGAAATATCAATGATTCGCAAAGCATCCATGAACTTATATACATCTTTTTTAGTGCCCTTGAAAGTGATGCCGATAGTCGTGCCAAAACCGCTCATCTGTTTCTTCGCTAATTCATGACCCGGGTGCGAAGGTAAGCCAGGGAAACTAACAACTTCAATCTCTGGACGAGTAGCTAAGAACTCTGCGATTTTCTGCGCATTGCTAGCCATGCGTTCTACCCGCATATCTAAAGTTTCGAGTGACTTTAAAAGCACCCAAGCATTAAATGGACTCAATGATGGTCCGGTGTGGCGGAAGAATGGTTTGAAATATTCATTGATGTAAGTGAAACTTCCAAGTACTGCGCCAGCAAGCACTCGACCTTGGCCATCAATATGTTTTGTTGCTGAGTACATAACAACGTCGGCACCAAGTTCTAATGGGCGCTGCATAATTGGTGAAGCCATTACGTTATCGACGATCACGGTTGCGCCGACTTTATGTGCCAAATCAGAGATCATTCGGATATCAACAATTTCCATCAATGGATTACTTGGCGACTCAAGGAAAACAACTTTGGTTGGCTTGCTTAGCGCTTCGGCCCAAACTTTTTCATCGGTACCTTTTACAAGTTCAATTTCAACGCCCCAAGCTGGCAAAAATTCAGTAAGCACCACGTGGCAAGAACTAAACATTGCAGCCGACGCAACAACGCGGTCGCCCGACTTAACCATGCAGGCAACTGATGCAAACATTGCAGACATTCCAGAACCAGTAGCTACGCAATATTCAGCGCCTTCTAGTTCGGCTAAGCGATTTTCAAACATCGCAACTGTTGGATTACCAAAACGACTATAAACAAAGTGATCAGTTTCATCAGTAAATGAATCTTCTGCTTCTTGCGCAGAAGAATAGGTAAAGCCACTGTTTAAAAAGAGGGCTTCAGAAGTTTCGCCAAAACCAGTGCGGGTTACGCCAGCACGAACCTGAGAAGTTTGAGGGTTAACTTTCCAATCCGGGGCAGGGCGGCGGTTGGGTTCTTGGTAGCCCCAGGCATCATTACTCACCTGCTAAGTGTAAGGGGAAGCGCTATTGTGGTGCGCATGAGTAATCTCGCGGTAGCTGTTCAAGATTTAAGCAAGAAATATGGCGATACGTTTGCTGTATCGCACGCTAATTTCGAAGTTCCGATGGGCACTGTGTGTGGTTTCGTTGGGCCAAATGGGTCAGGCAAGACAACCACTATTCGCATGTTGCTGGGCTTGATCTCACCTACTGGTGGCTCCGGCGAAATTTTGGGACATTCAATTAAGCATCCGGAAAAATATTTGGCCAGTGTTGGCGCAATGATTGAAGGACCAGCTTTCTATCCAGCTTTAACTGGTCGCGAGAATTTAAATGTATTAGCAACTCTAGGTGGCTACGGAACCGACCATGTGCAATCTCTTCTTGAACGAGTTGGCTTAGGCGATCGTGGTAATTCAAAATATAAAACTTACTCATTGGGAATGAAACAACGTCTTGGCATTGCTGCTGCTTTGCTTCCTAATCCCAAACTACTTATTCTCGATGAGCCAACTAATGGATTAGACCCAGAAGGAATTCAAGAAATTAGAGATTTGCTTAAATCACTTGCGCAAGAGGGCACGACGGTTTTCGTATCTTCACACTTGCTCTCAGAGCTTGAGTTAATTAGTCAGCATCTAGTTATGTTGCGCAAAGGCAAAGTTTTATTTGCCGGCAAAATCGGAGATTTATTTTTGGCACAACAACCATTCATTCTGGTTAAGACTCCAAATGAAAGTGATTTGCCCAAGATCTCAGAAATCGCAGCAGCAGCAGGCCATAAATCAACGATTCGCAGTGGTGTTGCGCATATCGAAGGGCCAGCAGAGTGGGCGGCTGAACTAAACAAGTCGGCTTTTGCCGCTGGCATCACGCTTTCGCAACTTTCGCCGATGTTGCCAAGCCTCGAAGAAACATTCTTTGAAATGACGGGGGATTCCGAATGAACCAAATATTTAAAGCCCAAGTGTTCAGAGCGGAGTGGCGCAAACTTCGTCGACCAACACTATTTCTTGGAACGATGCTGGCATCAGCTGGCTTAACTGGCCTGGTTACATCTTTACTTTTTTTGCTGATTGATTCACCGCAAGGAAATTCTGATCGCGGCAACATGATTTCTCGTGAAATTCTGCAGCTACCAAGTGGTTTAACTATTGGCTTTAGTAATGCTGCTGGTTTATTAGGAATCGTCGCTTTGTGTGTCTTTGCTGCGCAAACCGCTCAGGAGTACACCTATGGCACCTTACGTAATTTATTGGTTCGCCAACCACGTCGCCTGCAGTTGCTGCTTGGTAAGTATGTATCGATGGCTTCATTCGCAATTGTGATGGGAATCCTGGCTGCGCTTGTCAGCATGTCGTTAGCTTTTGGGTTATCGGGCAAAGCAAAGGTTTCGACAGATGCTTGGGTAACTTCAGATGCGCTTCAAGAAATGACAAAAACTTTTGGAAATGTTCTCTTATCGGTTATTGCCTTCGGAACAGTTGGCATGATTTTAGGACTTCTCCTTCGTTCGCCAATCAGCGCTATTTCCCTGGGTGTTATCTGGTTGTTAATTGTGGAAAATATCCTTGTGGCTGTTAAATCAAGTTTAGGAAATTGGATGCCTGGAAGCTTGATGTCAACAATTGCAGTTGGTGGCACAACTGATATTTCTTACACCCACTCTTTAACGATGGTCGCAATTTATTTAGTAGCTAGTTCCGCAATTGTGATCGCACTTTTCAAGCGACGTGATGTATCTAATTAAGCACTTATTTAATTAAGCACTGACACGGCGGCGCTTCTAACTCATTTCCAAGGTGCCCCATTTATCCTAAGGTCATGTCGAAGCGGTTTATTGCGCTCGCAGTCGCGCTTACTTTTCTAGGTAGCAGCACGGCTGTTTATGCCGCCACCCCAAAACCAACTTTGGCACAGATTGAAGCTGCGAAAAAAGCTGAAGCAGCAAAAAAGAAAGCAGCTGATGCGGCAGCAAAAAAATTAGCTGCGGCAAATATGACACTGAAAGCGCTGACTGCAAAAGCTAACGCAGCACTAGCTCTATATGTAAAAGCGAAAGCAGAATTAGCCAAGGCCACAGCTGATGCAAATGCTGCTGCGGAATATGCTCGTAAGACCGCTGCTGAAGTTGCGCTTGCGCATCGAACTATCGGCAAGTTGGCAGCTAATGCCTACATTATGGGTGGCACTTTTAGTGACATCGAACCATTGTTGAGCGCTAACGGACCACAAGATTTAGTTGATCGAATTACTATTCTGCAATCACTCGGTGATCAAAATACTGCTGCGCTAGAGAGATTTAAAGCAGCCGAAGTTATTGCTCGCGCGGCCAAAGTTGTTGCCGATGCCGCAAAAGTTAAGCAAATAGCCGCAACTGAAAAAGTCGCGGCAGCCAAAAAGGTGGCTGATGATGCTAAAGCGTTACAGCAAAAAGAAGTTGATAAATTACGGGCAATCCAAGACCAATTAATTAAGGAGTTAAGTAGAGCTAAAAATGTTCGCGTTACGTTAGAACAACAACGCCAGTTAGCACTGCTTGAAGAAGCCCAAGCCGGACAAGCTGCGCAAACTCCAGGTCAGTCGAAAGTTTGGCCAGATCTTGGCTTCAAGGGCCGTTCAACAATTCGAACTACGCAAGAGCAACGCGATGCCGCTGTTGCTTATGCCAAGAAACAAGTGTTAGCGCGCAAGCCATATATCTGGGGTGCCGAAGGTCCTAATTCCTTTGATTGTTCGGGCTTGGTCTTTGCGGCATACAGAGCTGCTGGATTGAATTGGCCAAACTGGGATCGCTTGAACTCAGCACTTTATGCGGGTTACACCAAGCACGTAACTATCAACGAACTCGTTCCGGGCGATCTCTTGTTCTATTCATACAAAGGAACCATCTCAAGCATCCACCACATTTCGATTTATGCGGGCAACGGCATGATGTGGGAAGCCAATTCAACGAAAAAGGGCTTGATTTACTCAAATATTTATAGCATTAAAGGTTTAATGCCATTTGGTGGTCGGGTCTAGTCTTAACCCCGTGAGCACAAACCCAGCAACTGTCGCAATTCGCAGTGCTGTGCGCGAGTGTCTATCTAGTTGTAGCGCAGGAGACACAGTTTTAGTAGCAGTCTCAGGTGGTGCTGATTCTTTAGCGCTTGCGGCTGCACTTATTCCAGAAACAAAAAATATGTTAATTAATTTAGTGGGCGTAACAATTGATCATCAGCTTCAACAAAATTCCGGTGAACAAGCCACCAAAGTTCTTGCGCAACTTTCCGAATTAGGAATCGCTAATGTTGAAATTATTAAAGTTGATGTTGAATTAGTAGATGGCCTGGAAGCATCTGCTCGTCGAGCGCGATACGCCGCATTAGATTCCGCAGCTGAAAAATATAATGCGAGTTTAGTTTTTCTTGGCCACACACTAAATGATCAAGCCGAAAGTGTTTTGCTAGGTTTAGCCCGCGGGTCAGGTGCGCGCTCACTTTCGGGAATGGCGCGATGTACTGGAAAATATTGTCGGCCACTACTGGAAATCTCTCGATCAGAAACTTTGACGGCCTGCGCTGAAAATAACTTGACTCCCTGGATTGATCCACATAATTCAGATTCTCAGTTTGCTCGCGTTCGCGTGCGCACTGACGCACTTCCAAAATTAGAAGAAAGTATTGGCCCTGGCATTACTGAGGCGCTGGCACGCAGTGCCGACCTTTTGCGTGATGACGCTGATGCACTCGATGGGTGGGCAGCTCAAGTTGCAGCTGAACTAGATCTGGCTGATTTAGAAGTTAATCACTTGGCTGACCTGCCCAAAGCTGTCCGAACTCGGGTTTTGCGCATGGCAATTTATGCCGCAGGAGCGCCAATGGGCTCAATTACCGCCGAGCATGTGGCCTCCGTTGAGGCCTTTGTCACCTCTTGGCACGGTCAAGGCGCTTGTAGCCTTCCGGGCGGTGTGAAGGTTTCCCGAATTTCGGGCAGACTTTCGCTCCTGTCCCGCTAATTTAAGTAAGCCAGCCATATCAATGAAGGAGCATCGTGGATTTATCAGTTATTGAAAGCGATATCGAGCGCGTAATAGTTAGCGAAGTAGATCTACAGGCACGTATCAAAGAATTGGCAGCGCAAGTTGATGCTGATTATGAAGGTCGTGACGTTCTATTAGTTGGCGTATTAAAGGGCGCAGTTATGGCGATGGCTGATTTAACACGCGCAATGCAGCGTCATCTTGAAATGGATTGGATGGCGGTTTCTTCTTATGGCTCCGGCACAAAGTCAAGTGGCGTTGTACGTATCTTGAAAGATCTTGATCGCGACATTACTGGCCGCAATGTTTTAATTGTCGAAGATATTGTTGATTCAGGTTTAACTCTTTCTTGGTTGAAGTCGAATCTCGAATCTCGCGGGGCTGCCAATGTTGATATTTTGGCAATCTTGCGCAAACCAGAGGCAGCAAAAGTTGAAGTTGCGGTTAAGTATGTAGGTTTTGATATTCCTACTGACTTCGTAGTTGGTTATGGGCTTGATTTCGATGAGAAATATCGCAACTTGCCATTTATCGGTGTGCTCGCAAAGCACATGTACGAATAGAAGCAATATGACTGAAGAAATTAAAAAAGATAAGAAAAAGAAAGTTACCAAGACAGTTTCTAAACGCGGCGAAAAGAAGGCGGCTACAAAAGCTGGTCGCATTTTCCGTGGGCCACTGTTCTGGATCGTCTTTGCAATTATTGCGGTATCGGTTTTCGGTCAGATCTCTGGCGCTGGTAGTGCCTTTACCAAAGTTAATACTTCTCAAATTCTTGATGCCATTGCGCAATCAGAGGTAAAGAGCGCAACTGTTATAGATAAAAGCCAAATAATTCGGGTAGAACTTAAGCCTGGTCGTACGATCAACGGAGCTTCTAAAGTTGAAGCATCTTATGTAGTTCGCCAAGAGCCAACAATCATTGATGCTTTAAGCGCTAATCCTCCGCTAAGTGGCTGGAATATCGAGGTTCCGAAGACGCCTCTTCTGCTTAGTTTCTTATTCTCGATAGCACCAATTTTAATTATTGGCTTGCTCTTCTTCTTTATGCTCAGTCAATCACAAGGCGGAAACAAAGTATTTAGTTTTGGTAAATCACGTGCCAAATTACAAAGTGATGAAGTACCAAAAACAACTTTTGCTGATGTAGCTGGTGCTGACGAAGCTATTGCTGAGCTGCATGAGATTAAAGATTTCTTAGCTAACTCAGCTAAGTACGCCGAACTCGGTGCCAAGATTCCAAAAGGTGTTCTGCTATATGGCCCACCCGGAACTGGAAAAACTTTATTGGCCCGCGCAGTAGCTGGCGAAGCTGGCGTACCTTTCTATTCAATCTCTGGTTCTGACTTTGTCGAAATGTTTGTTGGTGTTGGTGCCGCACGTGTGCGTGATTTGTTCAACCAGGCAAAAGCAAATGCGCCAGCGATTATTTTTGTAGATGAAATTGATGCTGTTGGCCGTCAACGTGGCACCGGTATGGGTGGCGGTCATGATGAACGCGAACAAACTCTTAATCAACTCTTGGTCGAGATGGATGGTTTTGAAGCAAATGGTCAAGTAATTTTGATCGCAGCCACAAATCGCCCTGATGTTTTAGATCCAGCGCTATTGCGTCCAGGTCGTTTCGATCGCCAAATTGCAGTTGATCGCCCTGACCTAAAGGGTCGCGAAGCAATCCTGCAAGTGCATGCAAAGGGCAAGCCAATTACAAAAGATTTAGTGCTGCTTGAATATGCGCGTCGCACTCCCGGATTTACTGGTGCCGATTTAGCGAATGTGCTTAATGAGGCTGCACTTCTCGCAGCTCGTGAGCTAAAGACAGAAATTGGTAATCGCGAACTTGATGAAGCTATCGATCGCGTTATGGCTGGCCCACAGCGTAAATCACGCTTAATGTCTGACTCAGAGCGCTTAGTTACGGCTTATCACGAAGCTGGTCACGCACTCGTTGCGCACGCTTTGCCACACACGGACCCAGTTCACAAAGTCACGATCATGCCGCGCGGTCGTGCGCTTGGTTACACCATGGTTTTGCCTGACGACGATAAGTATTCAACCACTCGTAATCAACTCCTTGATCAGTTGGCATATTCACTGGGTGGTCGCGCAGCTGAAGAACTTATTTTCCATGATCCAACTACTGGCGCATCGAATGATATTGAAAAAGCTACTGCGTTAGCTAAAGCTATGGTCACTCAGTATGGAATGACTGAAGCAATTGGTGCAATAAAACTTGGTTCCGATGGCTCCGAACCATTTATGGGTCGCACTTATGGTCACGAGCGCGATTACTCTGAAAAAGTTGCCAGCATTATTGACGCCGAAGTTCGTAAGTTAATTGAAAATGCGCATCAAGAAGCTTTCGATATCTTGGTTGCTAATCGCAAAACTCTCGATGCCATGGTGCTTGAATTGCTTGATCGCGAAACAATTAACAAAGATGACATCGCAGAAATCTTTAAGAAAGTAAAGTCTTGGGCTGAACGACCAGCCTGGACTGGCTCAATCACTCGCGTTCCTTCTGATATTCCACCAGTAGAAGTTCCGGCGAGAGTCAAGGTTGCCGAAGTCATTGAAACCAAAAAGCCACGTACTAGAAAGAAATCTAGTGAGTGAAATAAATTCAATCTCGATTGAAGATGGCGATGGCCGCGCTAAGCATCCATATGACTCTGCTCGCGCTGAAGCCGCTGTACGCGAGTTGTTGCTTGCCTTAGGTGAAGATCCAGAACGTGATGGCTTAAGAGAAACACCTGCTCGGGTGGCCCGTGCCATGGCCGAAAACTTTGCTGGTCTATATCAATCAGCCGAGGATGTATTAACAACAACTTTTGATATTGGACACGAAGAGCTAGTGATTATTAGGGATATTGACCTCTTTTCGCAGTGCGAGCATCACCTGACCCCGTTTCACGGTGTTGCCCACGTTGGCTATATTCCAAATGGAAAAATTACTGGCTTATCGAAAATTGCTCGCCTGGTAGATGTTTTTGCGAAGCGTCCACAAGTTCAGGAGCGCATGACTTCCCAAATTGCAGATGCCATGATGGATATTTTGAAGCCAATGGGTGTGATTGTAATTATTGATTGCGAACACTTATGTATGTCAATGCGTGGAGTTCGTAAATCTGAAGCGCGCACAATTACTAGTGCAGTGCGTGGAGTTTTACGCGATCCGGCTACTCGTGCCGAAGCAATGTCTCTAATTACAGCGCGGTAGTTAAACCATGTTGGTAATGGGGATTCTTAACGCAACACCAGATTCCTTTGCCGATGGTGGCGAACATTTCACCTATCCCGATGCCGTTGATCACGGCTTAAGATTAATTGCCGAAGGCGCAGACATAATTGATGTGGGTGGCGAATCAACTCGGCCAGGTGCTGAACGAATTTCACCTTTTGAGGAAGAACGCCGAGTAATAAATGTAATTTCGAAATTAGCCGATGCTGGCAAACCAATAAGTATCGACACCATGCGGGCATCAACAGCTCGAGCTGCTGTTATTGCAGGCGCTTCAATTATCAACGATGTAAGTGGTGGGTTAGCAGATGAGGCAATGCTAGATACAGCTGCTGAGTTAAATGTTCCGTACATCGCGATGCATTGGCGAGGCCACTCAAAAGAAATGAATAATTTGGCGGTTTACCAAAACGTAGTCGAAGAAGTATTGGCTGAATTAAGTTCACGAATCGAGGCAGCGCTTTCAGCGGGTGTGAGTAAATCAAATTTGATTATTGATCCAGGAATTGGTTTTGCTAAAGAGTCCGCTGATAATTGGGCAATAATCGAGGAAATCGAGCAATTCGTAGCTCTCGGTCACCCGGTTCTAGTTGGCGCATCACGCAAACGATTCTTAGGGGGAGATGATCCAACTTCTCGTGAAGCAGCAACGGTTGCGCTAACTAAGCGACTTAGCCAAAGCGGCATCTGGGCAGTTAGAGTTCATGGCGTAGCAGCTAACAAGGCGGTCCTGTAATGAATGATTCAATTCGCATAAATGGCATCAAGGGCTTTGGCTATCACGGAGTATTTGTCGAGGAAACCAAGAATGGTCAAGAGTTCTTAGTTGATGTTGAACTGATTCTTGATTTAGAAAAAGCATCTAAGAGTGATGATTTAGCTGACACTGTCGATTACGGGGCGATCTGCGATTTAGTCATGGCTGCAATAACTGGCACACCTTATAAATTAATCGAGAAGTTAGCTGGCGTGATTGCCGATGAAATTTTAGCAACTGCGAGTTTGGTCGAGATCGCACTTGTTACAGTTCATAAACCAAGTGCGCCAGTTAACGCAGTGACCAGCGATATAAACGTGATGGTTATCCGCAGCCGATGAAGGCAGTAATTTCGTTAGGTTCCAATATCGGAAGCCCCAAAGCAAATTTAGATTTAGCAGTTGCGTTGCTCCGTGAAGCAACCGAGCTAGTTGCTGTTTCCAGTTACTTTCAGACAAAACCAGTTGGCGGGCCAGAGCAAGCTGATTACTTAAATGCGGTAGCGATTGTCGAGTCAGAGTTGCCGGCCCAGGATTTGTTAGCAGTTTTAAATGGAATTGAGACTGCCATGGGTCGCACTCGCGAAATTAATTGGGGGCCGCGAGTAATTGATTTGGATCTAATTCAATATGGCGGGTTATTAGTCAAAGACGAGAAGTTGACTCTCCCTCATCCAAGAGCGCATGAGCGTCGCTTTGTTTTGGCACCTTGGTTTGAGATCGAACCTGAGGCAATTCTGCTCACGCACGGTCGGATTTCGGATCTACTTGATACTGATTTAGAATAAGCACGCATCGCCCGGGACCGCAAAAGGACTGGAGCCAAAAGATGACCGTACTAGTTCCAACCATGGGAGCCCTTCATAAAGGGCACCAAGCGTTGATTAAGCGTGCTCGCGAATTAGATAAAGAAGTAGTTGTCAGTATTTTTGTTAATCCGCTGCAGTTTACCGAAGCTGATGACATTGAAAAATATCCACGGACACCTGAAACCGATATTCAATTGGCGACTCTGGCTGGTGCTACTGAGGTTTGGTTTCCAACTTATGAGGAAATTTATCCCAACCAACCAGTTCAAATTTCAGCTGGAGTAGTCGGTGATCTTTATGAAGGCGCATCTCGACCAGGTCATTTTGCGGGTGTCTTAACTGTGGTCAATCGGTTATTCGAGATTGTTAAACCAAGTGCGGCTGTTTTTGGCGAGAAAGATTTTCAACAGCTTTGGCTGATTAAGAACCACTTTAAGAAAATAGAAATTTCTGCTGTGCCGACGGTGCGCGAATTTGATGGCTTGGCTCTATCCTCACGCAATATTCGCTTAACCGAATCAGATCGGGCAGCTGCCTTAATTATTTCTAAAGCTCTGAGAGAACCAGCTCAAATGCTCGAAATATTGGCAACTGAACCTGCTTTCGAATTAGATTACGCCGACATTATTGATGAAAAAACTTTTCAACCAGCTAGCGCAACCACTCAAAATAAGCGGGCCATTATCGCAGGTTGGGTAAATGGGGTCCGGTTGTTAGATAATGCGATTGTGGAATCTAACTCATGAGACTACTTGCTCCTAAGCCTGGGTGGACTTCGCGCGCCGATGTAATTGTGGTCGGCTCTGGAATTGCTGGCATGACTACTGCACTTCAACTACGCACTTTCGGGTTATCAGTTTTGATAGTGACTAAAGCAAAAGTGGACGAAGGTTCGACTAAGTGGGCACAAGGCGGAATAGCAGCAGCACTTGGTGATGGCGACTCCCCGGAGGCCCATTTAACAGACACTTTGACGGCAGGTGCCGGGCTTTGCGATGTAGATGCAGTTCGAGTTTTGGTAACCGAAGGCCCTGAAGCAGTTCGCAAATTGATTGAGCGTGGTGCCAAATTTGATACTGAAGCTGATGGCGAGATCGCGCTAACTCGTGAAGGTGGACACTTGCGTAATCGCATTCTGCACGCAGGAGGCGATGCAACTGGTGCCGAAGTTTCACGCGCATTGCTAGCCGCAGTCCGTAATGATCCGCAGATTGAAGTTGTCGAAGATGCCTTGGTGCTAGATGCTTTAAAAGATAAAACCGGTCGCGTATGCGGAGTAACTCTGCACGTAATCGGTGCCGGATCACGTGATGGAGTTGGTCAAGCACTTGGTAAAGCAGTAGTTCTCGGAACGGGTGGGCTGGGGCAAGTATTTGCCAGCACAACTAATCCTTCAGTTTCAACTGGTGATGGTGTTGCACTTGCTCTTCGTGCTGGTGCGAAAATAGCTGATGTAGAGTTTATTCAGTTTCATCCCACCGTACTTTGGTTAGGTGGAAAATCACGAGGTCAGCAACCGCTAATTTCTGAAGCAGTGCGTGGTGAAGGCGCTTACCTAGTGGACGATCACGGAGTTCGCTTTATGCAGGGATTACATCCGTTGGGTGAACTAGCGCCACGCGATGTTGTAGCAATTGCAATAATGCGCAAGATGAAAGAAAGTGGCCAAGACCATGTCTGGCTCGATGTTCGTCACTTAACTGGCTTCGCTGAGCGATTCCCAACTATCAACGCCTCATGCCTGTCTCATGACATTGACCCAAGTAAAGATTTAATTCCAGTAGCGCCAGCTTCACACTATGCATCAGGTGGCGTGCGCGTAGATCTAAATGGTCACAGCAGTATTGCCGGCCTTTATGCCTGTGGTGAAACGGCTTGTTCTGGCGTACACGGCGCTAACCGATTAGCCTCAAATTCACTGCTGGAAGGCCTGGTTTTCAGTGCTCGTATTGCGGCAGATATCGCGGCGAATTTGCCAGCGGAATCTGAACCAGTTGAAAATACCAGCCAACCATTCTTGCTCGACCCAGCAGTTCGTAAAGATTTACAAACTGCGATGAGCCGTGGTGCCGGAGTATTGCGTTCAGCTGACTCGCTAATTGAAACGAGCAACACTTTGTCTCGCCTCGAAGCCCGACACAGCGATTCACCACAAGTCGATGCTTGGGAAACCACCAATCTATTTCAACTGGCCCAAACAATTTTGCGAGCAGCATTAATCAGACAGGAAACCCGTGGCTCACACTGGCGCGAAGATTTTCCAGAAGCAAGTTCGGCTTGGGAAAAAAGAATTGTGCAGCAAATTGATGAAGTTGGTAATTGGGCAACCGAATATGCGCAGGTGATAAATAAATGATTAATTATGAATTAGTTAAAGCCGCTCTTGCCGAAGATTTAGCTGGGGGAGTCGATGTAACTTCGGTTGCCACAATTAGCGCCGACGCAACACTAGAGGCCGAATTTGTAGCACGTGAGACTGGCGTGGTTGTCGGTATAGACATAGCTAAAGAAGTTTTAACTGAAGTTGGTGTTGCTGGTATCGAATTACTTGTTAAAGATGGCGATACTGTTAACGCAGGTGATGTCTTAATTAGAGTTTCTGGAAATGCACGGGCAATTTTATTAGCAGAGCGAACAGCGCTGAATTTCTTGGGGCATTTATCCGGAATTGCTACCCTGACTAACCAATGGGTCAAAGCAATAGCAGGCACTAGCTGCGAAGTTCGCGATACTCGTAAGACCACACCTGGCTGGCGTGAATTGGAAAAATTCGCTGTGCGCATGGGCGGTGGAACTAACCATCGCATGTCGCTATCTGATGCCGCTCTGATTAAGGATAATCATATTGCTGCAGCAGGCGGCGTGAAGGCAGCGTTTAACGCTGTCCGTAGCGAATTTCCAACTGCGCCTATTGAGATTGAAGTTGATACTTTGGAACAGTTAGCCGAAGTGCTTCCGCTAAAGCCTGATTTAGTTCTGCTCGACAATATGTCGCCTGAACAATGCCGTGCTGCGGTCACGTTAGTTGCTGGCCAAACAAAGCTAGAAGCATCCGGCGGAATAACTTTAGATTTAGCTCGCACATATGCCGAGACCGGTGTTGATTATCTAGCAATCGGCGCGCTTACACATTCAGCAAAGAATTTCGATATCGGCCTCGACGTAAGGAGCAAATAATATGTTGTTAACAGTAGATGTTGGTAACACGAATACGGTACTGGGAATTTTCGAAGGCGAGAATTTAACGCAGTCATGGCGAGTAAAGACTGACCCCCGCAATACCGCTGATGAACTTTGGTTGCAGTACGAAGCTTTAGTTTCAGAATATGACCTGACTGGATTAGCAATCTGCAGCACAGTGCCAGCAACTCTGCGCGAACTACGTCGCATGATCGCTGACTATTTTGAAGATGTACCAACCACCATCGTTGAACCAGGTATTAAAACTGGCGTGCCACTGCTAGTAGATAATCCCAAAGAAATTGGCGCTGACCGAATTGTTAACACCTTGGCAGCTCACACTTTATTTAATGGACCAGCAATCGTGGTTGATTTTGGTACCTCTACAAATTTCGATGTCGTTTCTCCAACTGGTGAATTTTTAGGTGGCGCCCTTGCTCCCGGCATTGAAATCTCAGTTGAGGCACTGGCAGCTAGAGCAGCTCAACTTCGTAAAGTTGAATTAGTTCTTCCCAAGTCAGTAATTGGTAAAAATACTGTTGAAGCCCTGCAGTCTGGAACGATTTTTGGCTTTGCTGGTCAAGTTGATGGTTTGGTAAATCGCATCATCGAAGAACTTGGGCAGAGCTATGGCGATACACCAACAGTTGTTGCTACCGGTGGCCTAGCGCCCTTAATTTTGGGCGTTTCTGAGACGATTGATGAACACGAACCAGATCTGACTTTGATCGGCTTGCGCCTAATTCACGAGCGTAATCAGTAGCAGTTAGACTGCGCTTCTTATGAGTGAGACTCCAATAATCGGTGATGACCTACCCGAGCAATTACGTATCAGGCGAGAGAAGCGGGCTGAATTAATTGCCCAGGGCATCGAGCCATACCCGGTTGCAGTACCTCGTACCAAAACTTTGGCCGAAGTTCGCGCTAAATACCAAGAGCTTGAAACCGATACCGCAACAGGTGATATCGAGAGTTTGACCGGCCGCATTATTTTTAAGCGCGATACTGGCAAATTATGTTTTGCTACCTTGCGCGAAGGCGATGGCACTGAACTGCAAGCAATGTTCTCACTAGATAAAGTTGGCGAAGATTCAATCACTGCTTGGAAATCTCAAGTTGATCTAGGCGACATCGTTAGCGTCACCGGCGAAATCATTACTTCAAAACGTGGCGAACTTTCGATCTTGGCTAACTCGTGGCAACTGGCTTCAAAATCGTTACGCCCGCTTCCCAATGAACATAATCCGCTCTCTGAGGAAACTCGGGTTCGTATGCGTTACGTTGATTTAATTGTGCGCCCCGAAGCACGCGTTACAGCACGTATGCGACCAACGGTTATGCGCTCATTGCGACAAACTTTTCATGAACTAGATTTCATTGAGGTTGAAACCCCAATGCTACAAGTTCAACATGGTGGTGCTGCAGCTCGTCCATTTAAATCATTTAGCAATGCTTACGACATGGATCTCTTTCTGCGCATCGCACCAGAACTTTTCCTGAAGCGCTGCGTAGTTGGTGGTATTGAACGAGTATTTGAAATCAACCGCAACTTCCGTAATGAAGGCGCGGATTCTTCACACTCGCCAGAATTTGCGATGATCGAAAGCTACCAATCATTTGGTGATTGGCGATCCATTGCCGACCTAACTCAAAAACTAATTCAAAACGCTGCGATGGCCGTGGCAGGATCATTAGTTGTTACTCATCAAGATGGCCGCCAAATAGATTTCAGCGGAAAATGGCGCGAGATTTCGCTGTATGACGCGATTTCTGAAGGTGCGGGCGAGACCGTAACTGCGTTAACTCCGATGGATGATCTAAAGCGCATTGCCACAAAGCTAGGCATGAAAGTTGATCCGGCTTGGATAGCTGGCAAGCTAGCTGAAGAAATTTTTGAACATGTTGCTAAAGATCAATTAATAGAACCAACTTTTGTAATGGGTTTCCCGGTTGATACTTCGCCGCTAGTTCGCGCACATCGCGAAACTCCTGGCGTTGCCGAAAAGTGGGATCTCTATGTTGAAGGTTTTGAATTAGCAACTGGTTACTCCGAACTTATTGATCCAGTTATTCAACGAGATCGATTAGTTGAGCAAGCTCGCCTAGGTGCAAAGGGCGATGTTGAAGCGATGCAGGTAGATGAAGATTTCTTGCGCGCAATGGAATTTGGAATGCCACCAATGGGTGGAATGGGTATGGGTGTTGATCGCTTACTCATGGCGCTTACCGGCCTCGGAATTCGCGAAACAATTTTGTTTCCATTGGTAAAGCCGGAGATTGAGTAATGATCGAAGTTCGCCCCGCTCGCACTTCTGACATCAAGAGCATTCACAAATTAATTGTTGATTTTGCATCAGGTGGTCGCATGCTTCAAAAAGAGACCGTAACTCTTTATGAAAGCGTGCAAGAATTTATGGTGGCTGTTGAAGATGGTCAAGTAGTTGGCTGCGGAGCTCTGCACGTACTCTGGGAGGATCTAGCCGAAGTTCGCTCAGTTGCAATTACTGAGTCTTTGCGCGGCAATGGCATCGGAAATTTAATTATGGAAAGAATCATTGAACGTGCACACGAATTGGGCCTCTCCCGAATTTTCTGTTTAACTTTTGAAACCAAATTCTTTGGCCGGCATGGCTTTGAAGAGATTCAAGGCACCCCCGTTGAGCCCGAGGTCTACGCTCAATTACTTAAGTCATATGACTCCGGTGTGGCTGAATTCCTTGACCTCGAGTCAGTAAAGCCAAACACTTTGGGCAACACCCGAATGCTTAAAATCCTCTAATTCCCTGACGGGTCTGGGCATAAATTGGGGTTGAATCTGGTTATAACTGGCATATCTAGTGGTTTTTCTCAGCGTAAAACCCACCTCGCGAGCCTGCCCCTTCGGGTATTAGGCTTAGCGAGATACGAATAAAGGAGTACCGCCCATGTTTGAGCGTTTTACCGACCGTGCCCGCCGGGTTGTTGTCTTGGCCCAAGAAGAAGCACGCATGCTCAACCACAATTACATCGGCACCGAGCACATTCTGCTTGGTCTGATTCATGAAGGCGAAGGCGTCGCTGCCAAAGCGATGGAAGGCATGGGCATTTCACTCGAAGCCGTGCGCGCACAAGTTGAAGAAATTATTGGCCAAGGTCAGCAAGCACCAAGCGGACATATTCCATTTACGCCACGTGCCAAGAAAGTTCTCGAACTTTCACTTCGCGAAGCGCTGCAACTTGGACACAACTACATTGGCACCGAACATATTTTGCTTGGCCTAATTCGCGAAGGCGAAGGCGTAGCTGCACAAGTATTAGTAAAACTTGGCGCTGATTTAAATCGCGTTCGTCAACAAGTTATTCAATTACTCTCTGGCTACCAAGGAAAAGAAGCAGTTGCTGCTAATGGTCCTGCCGAAGGAACCCCATCAACTTCTTTAGTACTTGATCAATTCGGTCGCAACTTAACTCAAGCTGCTCGCGAAGGAAAACTTGATCCGGTTATTGGTCGCGAATTAGAGATCGAACGCGTAATGCAAGTTCTTTCTCGTCGTACCAAAAATAATCCAGTCTTAATTGGCGAACCAGGCGTTGGTAAAACTGCTGTTGTCGAAGGTTTAGCTCAGGCGATTGTAAAGAACGATGTTCCTGAAACTCTTAAAGATAAGCAGCTTTACTCTCTCGATCTAGGCGCATTAGTAGCCGGTTCTCGCTATCGTGGCGATTTTGAAGAGCGCTTAAAGAAAGTTCTTAAAGAGATTAAAACTCGCGGTGACATAATTCTCTTCATCGATGAGATTCACACTTTGGTCGGTGCCGGCGCAGCTGAAGGCGCCATTGATGCCGCCAGTATTTTAAAGCCGATGCTTGCTCGCGGTGAGCTGCAGACAATTGGCGCAACAACTCTTGATGAGTATCGCAAGCACCTTGAAAAAGATGCCGCCCTAGAACGTCGCTTCCAGCCAATTCAAGTTAAAGAACCATCAGTTGCTCACACCATTGAAATTCTTAAAGGCCTGCGCGATCGCTACGAAACCCACCACCGAGTTTCAATTACCGATGGTGCTCTAGCGGCTGCGGCAAACATGGCTGATCGATATGTTTCTGATCGCTTCTTGCCAGATAAGGCAATCGATTTAATCGATGAAGCTGGTTCACGTTTGCGTATTAAGCGCATGACCGCACCTGCTGAACTTCGTGAATTCGATGACAAGATCGCTGCGGCTCGGAAAGAAAAAGAGTCAGCAATTGATAGTCAAGATTTCGAGAAAGCAGCATCCTTCCGTGATTTAGAGAAAACTTTAGCTACCGAAAAAGCTGAAGCTGAAAAAAATTGGAAGGCAACCGATCTCGATAAGGTAACTGAAGTTGATGAAGAACTCATCGCTCAAGTTCTATCTATCGCAACTGGTATTCCGGTATTTAAGTTAACTGAAGAAGAAACTGCTCGATTGCTGCGCATGGAAGATGAACTGCACAAGCGCGTGATTGGCCAAGAGCAAGCGATTAAGGCTTTGTCACAAGCAATTCGTCGTACTCGCGCTGGTCTTAAGGATCCAAAGCGCCCAGGTGGTTCATTTATCTTCGCGGGTCCATCTGGTGTTGGCAAGACTGAACTTTCCCGCACTTTGGCTTCATTCTTATTTGGTGACGCTGATGCGTTGATTCAACTAGATATGTCTGAATACTCTGAACGTCATACAGCTTCCCGTTTATTTGGTGCACCTCCAGGGTACGTTGGCTATGACGAAGGTGGTCAGTTAACTGAGAAAGTACGCCGTCGCCCATTCTCAGTTGTGCTATTCGATGAAATCGAAAAAGCTCACCCAGATATTTTCAACTCACTACTTCAGGTTCTTGAAGATGGTCGCTTAACTGACTCACAAGGTCGCGTAGTCGATTTCAAGAACACCGTAATCATCATGACCACCAACTTAGGTACTAAAGATATTTCTAAGGGTGCCGGCCTTGGTTTTGCGAACTCATCTGATGAGCTCTCAAATTATGAGCGCATGAAGGCAAAGGTTGGCGATGAACTTAAGTCGCATTTCCGCCCAGAGTTCCTAAACCGTATTGATGACATTGTTGTGTTCCATCAACTTCATAAAGAAGAAATTATTCAGATCGTTGATCTAATGATTGCTTCCCTTGATGAGCGCTTAAAGGTTAAAGATATGGGTATCGAGTTAACCCAAGCTGCCAAGGATCTTCTTGCTGCTCGTGGTTATGACCCATTACTTGGCGCACGTCCACTACGTCGCACAATTCAACGCGAAATCGAAGATTCACTCTCAGAGCGCATCTTGTTTAGCGAATTAAAGGCTGGCGAAATTATTGTGGTTGACGTTGAAGGCGAAGGCGCAGATGCGAAATTCACTTTCACTGGTTCGCCAAAAGCGATAACACCAGATTCACCAGAAGATTTAGCTCAAGCACCTACTGCTTAACTGCTACTAGCTACCTAGTTTTTTCAGAGCATCACCGCTAACGCGGTAAACAGTCCATTCATCCATGGCGATTGCGCCTTGCGATTTATAGAACTCGATTGCCGGTGAATTCCAATCTAGGACCCACCATTGAAAACGACCGTATCCACGTTCATTACAAATTGTGGCTAAGTGCTTGAGCATCGCTAGACCGTAACCATTTCCGCGGTATTCGGGTTTAATAAATAAATCTTCCAGGTAAATACCGTGCTTGCCCTGCCACGTAGAAAAGTTTAAGAACCATATTGCCATTCCAATGACTTCGCCATCAAGGTCAGCAACTGAGCAGAAAACTTTTGGTTCATCGGCAAAGAGGGCAGCCGCAATTTCGGCTTCATTGGTTTCAACTTCGTCAGGAGCTTTTTCGTATAAGGCAAGATCATGAATCAACTGCATGATTGCTGGCACGTCGGCATTAGTGGCTGGGCGAATTAACATGTTATTGGTGTGATCTCTCCATTTTTTGCTAAATGATTTAGAAAGCCACTCTTGCCTACAGCGATTTCACCTAAGTCGGAACGGCCCAAAATTAGAGCTGGCAATGTCGATGCAGCATGGACTGCTTCGGTAATACTTATCCCGATCTCATTTAAAGCGTGGCTAAAGGCTTTGGCCATAGTTAAAGTGCTTCCAGCTAATGAACCGTTTGATGCCAATCGAGCAACGCCATCTTTAACGCTTACTTCTAGGCTGGCGATTTGATAAGTGCCATCGGTTGAACCAGCGGCAGACATCGCATCGGTAATCATTACGATGCGATTTGGCGCAGCTTCAAAAACATCACGCACTATTTGAGTCGACACATGCTCGCCATCAAGAATTAATTCTAGGCTTACTCGCAATTCATTAATCACCGCACTCGACATGGTGCCTGGACCATCTAGAACTTTTGGCATGGCATTATTGAAATGAGTTACCACGCTTGCCCCACGATCAATAGCGGCCTGTGCTGTTGCGGCATCTGATTGAGAATGACCGATCGCAGCTATTACACCAGACTTTGCCAAGTACTCAATAACTTCTAGAGCGCCATCTAGTTCAGGTGCGATGGTGATCATTTTGATAAATCCTTCACCGGCATCAAGCAAAGTTTCTACTTCGGCAATAGTAGGCGTGCGCAATAGATTTGGATCATGGGCACCGCACCGCGCATGTGAGAGATATGGACCTTCTAAGTGAATTCCAGCAATTTCACCTCGCTGTGCAAATGGAACTAGTCGCTTGATCTGTGAAATTAGATTTGGGATTGGTTCGGTAACCAAACTAGCTAATCCAACTACGGTGCCACCACTCCGATGAGTAGCAATTACTTGGGCGATTTCAGATTCGTTAAGACTTGCGAAGTACTTGCCGCCGCCGCCATGACAATGAATATCTACGAAACCTGGAATCAAAATTCCTTCGAACCGCAGATCATATTCTGGAGTGGCCCCGCTATTAATCGAGCGAATTACGCCATCTTCGATCTCTAGCCACACCTCTTTCTGCAGTTCTTGATCGATAAGCACGGTGGCTGCAGAGATGATCACTTAGCAAACTTATGGCTTTGAAGTAGTCAGGTCAAGAAAGGCAAAATATTAGTAGTAGTGTTTTTCCATGAGTTACTTAGGAATTGATGCAGGCGCAACCGCTACTAAATGGGCTTTATATGACGGTTCGCAGATTGTGGATTCTGGCAAATGTGCCGCAATGGATGGCCATATCTTTCGTCCTGATTCGAAAGCTCGCGTACATGAAGTATTGACGCAGATCTCGGCTGCGGTAAATGGTGCTGAGATAAAGAGTGTATTTGCTGGCATAACTGGTGCTACTTCAGAAGATAGTGCAACCGACCCATTGGGCCAGATCTTTCATAGTTATTTTCCTAATGCGAATGTCCGCGTTGTTCACGATATCGAATTAGCTTATTACGCGAACTTTGAAGTTGGTGAAGGAATTTTGCTTTACGCCGGCACTGGTTCAATTGCGATGTACATCGATGATGAAGCTGGCCCAATTCGCGCCGGTGGCTGGGGATATCTGTTAGGAGATGAAGGTGCGGCATTCTGGATTGGTCGCGAATCAATTCGTTGGGTACTTACAGGTTTAGACACTGGCGAAGAAGTCGAGCCAGATTCGCTGAGCGATGTAATCTTAAAACAGATTGGCGCTACCGATTGGGAAGGCATTAAGGAATTTGCGTACTCAAGTGAACGCTCTGAGATTGCTAAATTAGCAGCAACAGTTGGTCAATTAGCGGATGCGGGAAATGCGGATGCGCAAGGAATTATTTATGAAGCTAGTCAACATTTGATTGCGTTAGTACATCAGTTAGATATTCAGATTGATAACGCGCCTCGAATTGTCGTTGCTGGGGGAGTTTGCCAAGAAGGATCATTTCTAGCAAAGGCGCTTCATTCATTCTTTAGTGAGCGAGTTAGTATTTCTGAATGCAATATTGCGCAGCGCGCAGCAGAACTTGCGATAGATATTTAGTCGATCAGAATCGGAATTTATTCAGCGATTTTTACGCGCTGAAGTGCTTGATCTAGTCTAGAAACTTCGTAGATTTCCATACCGGCTATCTTTACATCGGAACCAACTGGCACCAAGGCCCGTTTGAAACCTAGTCGGTGTGCCTCGGCTAGACGGCGCGATACGCCACTAACTTTGCGAATTTCGCCAGCTAGGCCAACCTCGCCAATCGCAACTAAATCAGAAGGTAAAGCTAGGGCTTTGGCAGCAGATGCCACAGCTAGAGCTAACGCTAAATCAGCAGCTGGTTCGGACATTTTCATGCCTCCGACTGTGGCGGCGTAAACATCGCGCCCACCTATTCGCACATTTGCGCGAAGTTCAAGTACTGCCAAAGTCATAGAAGTTCGAGCTGAATCTAGCCCACTGGTAACTCGACGAGCATTTCCGAAATCATTTTCGCGTCCTTGTGAAACTAGCGCTTGAATTTCAGCGAGCAGTGGTCTGCGACCCTCGAGAGTAACTGTTACACATGTTCCGGGAACTGGTTCAGCATGGCGAGACGTAAATAGTCCGGTTGGATCTAAAACACTTTCGATGCCGGTATCGCTTAGATCAAAACAACCGACTTCATCGCTGGCACCGAATCTATTTTTAATTGCTCGAATTAGCCGTAGCCGTGAATGACGTTCGCCTTCGAACTGTAAAACGACATCAACAATATGTTCGAGCATTCGGGGGCCTGCAATTGAACCGTCTTTAGTTACGTGACCAACCAAGAGCAAAGTAATATCGCGATCTTTACAAATACGAATTAACGCGCCAGCAACTTCGCGCACTTGCGTTACGCCACCAGGTGCACCATCAGCAGCGCTCGACCCAATAGTTTGAATCGAATCAATAATTAGCAGCTGTGGTTTTACTTCATCGATATGTGTAATTACGGCGCCCAGATCAGTTTCGGATGCGAGCCATAATTTTGGATCAATGGCGTTGATACGTTCGGCGCGTAAGCGAACTTGTGAGGCTGATTCTTCGCCACTGATGTAGAGCGCTGGGATATTATTTTTTGCGGTCTGTGCCGCAACCGAAAGTAAAAGTGTAGATTTTCCGACACCTGGTTCGCCGGCTAATAAAATTGCGGCTCCTGGAACCAAGCCCCCACCTAGTACGCGATCGAGTTCAGAGACCCCTGTTGGCTTGGCACTTGCGGCAGATAAATCAACATCTCCGATTGGGGTTGCTGAGTGTGTGACTCGACCCGCAACTAGCGATAATTTCTTAGGAGCGGCAATTTCTTCAACGCTGCCCCAAGCCTGACATTCTCCGCAGCGACCTACCCATTTCTGCGATGTCCAGCCACATTCACTGCACTTAAAAGGGTCTTTCTCTACCTTGGCCATAATTAAACCCTAGATGCTAGGACTGACTTTTTTCTTTCTGGGCCTGCAAAGTTGCTGGATGTTGTAGAACAAATAATGGAAGTGAACGCGCTTGTGCCGCTCTAATTCCCTCAACTCTTGCATCGCAGAGCTTGGCCAGAACGTCGTAAGCAGGTTGTCCCATAAGCGCAACTAACTCTGCGCGATTAGAAAGATATACCGGCTGAGTTCCGACGTGGGCATCAGAATTACTAGTGCAGTACCAATCAAAATCTTCGCCGCCATCGCCCCATGCGAGGCGTTCGTATTCGCCCAAAACGGTAACTGAATAAGTCCGCTCGCCAACTTCGCGTGATTCAAATGAACGGCGCATTGGTAACTGCCAACAAACATCAGGCTTAGTATCAACAAAATGTTTATTCTCTTTTTGTGCTAGATGATGTAGCACGCAACCAAAAGAACCCGTGTAACCAGGCGCCTCGTGACCTTTACGATTTAAGAAAATACAAGATTCTTCAACAACTCGAGTCTTGCGTTCGTTATCTTCATCGCTCTCAGAAATTTGCAACAAGCCACCTGGCTTTTTAGGTTGTGCGACATCGAAGTATTGCCACATTTCGCGGGTTAATAGAGCCGCTGCGCGTTGGGTGCGAGCTTCATCTTCGGCATCGGAATACATGGCGCCTTCAGTGCAGCAGCCATCATTTGGGCGATCGGCAAAAACACCTTTACAACCATCGCCATAGATACAGGTCCAATGTGAAGTTAACCAAGTGAGATCACACTTAAAGATCTCTTCGTCATCGTTTGGGTCAATAAACTCGACCCAATCGCGCGCGAAACCTGCTTTTACTTCGGACATAGAGGTTGAGCCTATGCGTAATTACCAAAAAGCGCACATCGCGAACAGGTACGATTGCGAGATGAAAACCGCGGTGATAGGTGCTGGCAATATGGGCGAGGCGTTAATCGCTGGTCTGATTGCATACGGTGAAACCCCTGCCAATATTGCGGTTTGCGAGAAGCGGGCAGATCGGGCAAGCGAACTAACCAACCGATACGCAATTTCGATTTCGGAAATCGCAGATGGCGTGCGCGATGCTGATGCCGTTCTCTTAGTCGTTAAGCCACAAGATATGGCAACAGTTTTGGCTGAAGTTGGAGCTGCGATTAATCCAGCTGCGGTAGTCGTTAGTTTCGCTGCTGGCAAAAAGATTGATTTCATCAGCAATAACTTAGGAAAATCAAACTCAGTTATAAGAGTTATGCCAAATACGGCAACCTTGGTCGGCGCAGGTATGGCCGCAATCTCACTCGGTACTGGCGTTACACCTGCTCAGCATGAATTTGTAGCTGGTTTTCTAGCCAAGTCCGGCCAAGTTGTTGAAGTCGCCGAAGATTTACAAGATGCAGTGACTGCGACAAGTGGCTCTGGTCCTGCTTATTTCTTTGCCTTTGTCGAAGCTATGGTTGCCGGTGCTAAAGAACTTGGTCTTAGTGCAGAGGTGGCCACACAACTGACTGTTCAGACTTTAGTTGGCGCTGCAAAGTTATTAGTTGAGAGCGGTAAGACCCCAACAGAACTTCGGGAGAATGTAACAAGTCCAAATGGCACCACTGCTGCCGCCTTAAATTCCTTTACTGATGGTGAATTACCAAAACTAGTCGCAAAGTCAATGAAAGCGGCTCGTGATCGTTCAATTGAACTAGCTTAAATGTTTCGAAAGTTAGTAATTCTTCTCAGTGCTTTACTGGTTGCTTTGGCAATTCCGGTGCAGGCTGCTCCGGTTACGTCTTTGACAATATACAAAACAATTCCAATCGATCAAGATATTGCTGGAATGTTGGTTGGCGATAGCGCAATCTATCTATTTGGAAATACACCAACAGGTGGATATGTAACAGCACTTAATAAAGATGGTTCACAAAAGTGGTTGCATAGTTTCTCAGACTTAACTGCGTTCACAATTTCCACTGGGGCACTTGATGCCAACGGAAATATCTGGCTAGCCGGTGCCTCTGCTGCGCCAATTGCGATTCCGGGTGCTGCTAACCCCTCACCAACCGCAGCTAATCCAGATGGGGTAATAATCGGTGACGAAGGCGCGCTTCGCCCAGATCTACAGAATTTAACGCTCTGGAAGGTAGATAACACCGGAAACGGAGCAGGTAAGTATCAATTGCCACTTACTGAACCAGTGCTACCAACTTCGTTGAGTATAAATAAGAGCGGAATATCGATTGTGGCTTGGCAGTCAGCTGGGTCATTCTTTGTCGCATCGGATTTAGTTGGAAAATTTGGGAAACCGCTGCGAGTCGGCAAAACAACTACCACCTTAGATAAAGTGATTCGTAATAGCGATGGCACCAGTATTTTGCTGGGGAGCAGCACTGAACTATTTTTAGCAACCAAAGCTATTGGTGTCCGCGACGGTGTAATTGTAAAAGTTGATGCCGCACCAAAAATCGTACAGTCAATAAGAAGCGGCGAAACCGGAGCTACTCGAAATTGGGGAAGTGCTACTTCTGCACTTTTGCTAGGCGGTTATTTAAAAAGTAAAACAAGCTCTCTCGCCACTATTACTAAGTTTGCCGCAACTTTGAAACCGATTTGGACAGTTAGATATAAAGCAACATCAAGCCCGCTTGTTACAGATGGCGCTAACGCGACATCATATGCCGCGTATGAAAATAAAGGCTCTGGAACTTTGGTTACTTTCGATAAGAATGGAAAAGTAACTGCAACCAACTCGTTCTCAGGTCAACCGATAGCGATGGGATTTAGTAAGTCTCTTGGCCTCTATGTTTACACTGGAGAAGCAATCTACAACTTAGCTAATAAGTAGTTATGCAGCAAGAAAAACTATTCGGCGATCTAGTGAAGCCAGTAGGAATCTCTTCTTATCAATAGTTACGAAAACGCCGCGACCTGGTTCCTTTGTTTGGGTTGAAGACGCTAAGCGAATTGGGCTATTAGCTTGAGTCAAATTCATGTAGCACAACCGCAATTCACAATTAAAAATAAGTTCGCCGTTTTCTAAAGTTAAAGAAGCCCCTGGAGTACCAAAACCATCAGTCGTGGCTGTCGCAATTTTCTGAGTATTTCCAACAAAAGTACTTCTAATTTGATTTGGGGCGGGCACTGAGGTTTGGCTAGCTGCGATCCAAACCATTCGAATACCAGCTTTTTCAGGCGCAATAGCTACATCAAAGCCAGCCACAGGTGTCCCATTTTCGGCTTGATCCAACGTTGTATAGCTCCAACTATTTGGTGATACACCGGCGCGAGTCGCATACCTAACTTCGCCGGAAGTTATCTCACGTTTTTGATTAATTATTAATACCGAGTCGTAAATAATATGTGTGATCGACTTTGTTACGTACGCAGCTAAGTGGAACGCAACGTCGCCAGTAGTTCTGTCATCAGTCTTACGGTCTCCATCAATTAATTCATAAACCCATTTTGTAGTATTTATGCGCTTAGTTGCGCCAAGTAAAATTCCTTGACTCTCATCTCGGTAGAAAACTGAGATACCCGCAGGCGTAAATGCGCAAGCACTCGAAATACTTACATCGCTAGCTGTGCGTACCCGATCGGCAATTTCATAACTTTGAATTGTAGGACCATTTCCGTCAACGATCTCAAAAGTAAAAGACTTGCCATCGTATTGGGCATAACGCAAGTCTCGATCTACTGCGTCTGGATAGAAAATATGTAGCTTCTGACTGGTACCTGTTCCTGAGGTACAGAGAGAGATGTGTCCAGAGATTTTGTTCTTGGTACGCCCAGAGGTGCCACCCGCGCCATCAACTGTAGTTTTTTTCCAAACCAACCCATTCCAATTCGCAATCTTTAGAACACCTTTTAGTAAATCAGTGAAAACTATTACGGGCTTTCCATTAAAAGTTGTGGAAGCTATGTCACGGCCATCAGGCGTTAGATCAACTGGGTCAGTTTTCCAACCAGCTTGGGGAATAATTGATTTAGTGACTGCCTCAACTGAAGTTCCTAATGAATTTTGAGCAGTTACAGCGAAGGAATAATTAGTGCCATTTTTAAGGCCAGTAACAAGGATTGGGCTATTAGTGCCACTTACTGTGAGTGAGGTCTTTAAGTTTTTGACTGTGTAAGCAGTTACCTGAGCGGCTCGGGCATTAGCTGGCGGATCGAAGGTAATAATTGCGCTTTGATTACTAATTAGGGCTTCAACATTTCGCGGAGCATCAGGAACGCTGACAGCGAGACCAACAGGTGGTTTTGCTCGCATATCCGCCATCATGGCTAACAAAAGTGGGCCGGGTTGATGGAAAACTTCGCCAGCATCTAGATTCGGAGTCATTACAGCATCTGGGCCACTCTTTGAATAAGTGGCTTCGTCCAAATGGCTAACTGATGAGCCAGGCTCATAAATAGCCGGGGTATACATCTTTATTTTCTCGCCACCATTAACTCGCTTGCCGTTTTCGCCAATCCAGTAAAGAGGTGCAGTTAGCGTTTTGCCTAACTCTAATGTTGGAGTTGGCATATCAGCTAAGCGACGACCATCGGGAGTTTGAATGTAGGCATCAAATGGAGTTGGTTGATCAATGCTTCCGTATCCAAAAAATTTGTCATAAACATCAGTCGACAAGAAACCTAAACCATGGGCAACCTCATGCAGGATTACCGATTCCAGATCATATTCAGTACTACGAGGTTTATCGTCACCGCGTTGGTTCCAGCTAGCTACCGAATTAACTTGAATAATTATTTCTGGATTATCGCGATCTAAATCTTTACCAGCTAGTGCGTTGGCAAGCGCTGATGGATACCAAAGTGTCGAATCTGGTGCGCCGTTAAAATCAGCAAAGTAACTGCCAGGTCTCGCGCTACCAAGAACATCACTGTTTGCGCTTCTACCCCAAGTAGCACTAACCGTAATATCAACAGATGATTGGAAATTCGCTGCCCAGGTATCAAGGGCAGCTTGTACTTCAGCACGTGCCCAATTAGGAAACGAGGTATAGGTAACTGAAAATTTAGAGAGTTTCTCTAAATTTGCCGAAGGCGTATTTTTAGAGGTAGTTGTACTTGCCACAACCGTTGAAGTTCCAGCGTAGGTGTGTCCCCAAACCGTTGATGGACGAACTCGCACCTGTGCTTGTGCAGATGTGGCAAGCAGAGATGTTGAGATAAGAGCAGCCGAAAGTAGAGCGATGCTTAGTTTCGCTCTATTTGTACTGGATCTGCCCCACATATTGCGCAACGCTATCAGGGTGAGATGATTGCCCTATGACCGCCCAGCCTAAAGTTTCCCGTGAAAACGAGCATTCGGAATACTCCGAAGTATTTAATCGGCTGCGCCAAGAACCTGCTATTTCCCAGCAGAATTCAGCCACAAATGCACGTCCCGAACCAACGCTAGATGAAGCTCGTGAAGATTTAGCACGCGCAATTGGCGAAGTTGCCCATTCATTGTTTGCTAAAAAATATGGTCCCATGGTTGCCACGGTCACCAAAACTACTGCCGAAGCAGTTTTGAAAGATCTTGAGAAGAACGCCTATCGCGCAAAAAACGATGCAACTTTGATTGCACAAGAACTTATTGACCGTGCGATTACCAAAAACCGAGGCAAGAAGAAGTGACAGTAGTAACTGTTTATTCGAGAAAGAATTGCCATCTTTGCGATGTAGCAATTGAAAGTTTGGAATCAGTTAAGGCTGAACTAGATTTTGAGATCAAAAAGATTTATATCGATGGCGACGAAGAGCTAATTAATAAGTACGGTGAAGAAGTTCCGGTGATTCATATCGACGATACACATCACGATATTTTTCGGGTAGATCTAAAACGCTTTAGATCTTCCCTTGAAAAACATCGTCAGCATCGATAATTCGATACGAATAGCCTTGCTCAGCTAAGAATCGTTGACGGTTTTGCGCAAAGTCTTGATCAACGGTGTCTCGAGATACCACTGAATAAAATGTCGCTCCACGTCCATCTGATTTAGGTCGCAAAATACGACCTAATCGTTGAGCTTCTTCTTGGCGAGAACCAAATGCGCCTGATACCTGAATCGCAATAGTCGCATCTGGCAAATCGATCGAGAAGTTAGCCACCTTAGAAACAACTAAACATTTAATTTCACCCGTGCGAAATTGGGCAAATAGCCGTTCACGCTCTTTGACCGGTGTATCGCCTTTAATAAGCGGGACTCCGAGTACCTCTGAGAGTTCGTCAAGTTGCGAAATATATTGGCCGATTACTAGTACTTGATCGGTGGCATGTCGTTCGACTAGCGCTTCGACAACTTTGCGCTTTGTCGCTGTAGTTGAGCAGTAGCGATAACGTTCTTCAGGTTCAGCGGTCGCATATAACATGCGTTCAGATTCGGTGAGATTTACGCGTACTTCAACACATTCTGCCGGCGCGATATAGCCTTGAGATTCAATTTCTTTCCAGGGCACATCAAAACGTTTAGGCCCAATTAAGCTAAATACTTCGCCTTCCATTCCATCTTCGCGTACCAAGGTGGCAGTTAAACCTAAGCGACGACGTGACTGGATATCTGCCGTAAAGCGGAAAATTGGTGCCGGCAAAAGGTGGACTTCATCGTAAATTATTAAACCCCAGTCATGAGTATCGAAGAGATCTAAGTGCGCGTAAACACCATTCTTCTTCTTAGTCATAACTTGGTAAGTAGCAATAGTTACCGGCCTAATTTCTTTCTTGGCACCCGAATACTCACCAATTTCATCTTCATTTAGCGTGGTGCGCTTTAGTAACTCATCGCGCCATTGACGTGCCGCAACTGTGTTGGTTACCAAAATTAAAGTGGTCGCTTTGGCATGTGCCATCGCAGCAGCGCCAACAATAGTTTTTCCAGCTCCACACGGAAGTACTACAACTCCAGAGCCACCATGCCAAAAACCTTCAGCTGCTAGTTCTTGATATGGACGAATTTTCCAGTCTTTTTGGACTAACGCAATTTCATGTGCTTGACCGTCAACGTAACCGGCAAAATCTTCAGCCGGCCAACCAAGGCGTAAAAGTGATTGTTTAATTGCGCCACGTTGGCTGGGGTGAACAGCGACAGTTTCTTTATCAATGCGAACACCAAGAAGCGGCGCAATTTTCTTGGCGCGAATAACTTCTTCAAGAACTGCGCTGTCTTTCGTAATCAAAATCAGTCCGTGTACTGGATCAGCTTCTAGTCGTAAACGTCCGTAACGTGACATGGTTTCGGCAACATCGACTAATAAGGAATGGGGAACTGCGTAGCGAGAATATTTAATTAAAGTATCAATAACTTGTTCAGCATCATGTCCAGCAGCGCGGGCATTCCATAAACCTAAATTAGTTAACCGGTATGTATGAATATGTTCAGGCGAACGCTCAAGTTCAGCAAACGGCGCAATGGCTCGTCGACATTCAACCGAGCCCGGGTGATCGATATCTAAAAGAAGCGTTTTATCGCTCTGGACGATCAGTGGGCCATCAGTCATTTAAGAGATCCTTAATAAAGGCGTGCAGGAAGTCGGTTCGTTGGTGCATTCCGCTAACACTTGCCCATTCAGTAAGTGCATGTGCGCCACCACCGATTGCGCCTAAACCATCGAGAACTTGAGCACCAGCTGCAGCCGCAAAGTTGCCATCGCTAGCACCACCTACAGAGGCATGACCAAGTGCTGGAATTCCAATTGTTGCGGCAACTTTTTCAGCACGCTCGTAAAGCGCTTTGGTAGCTGTTGGTTCTAGTGGTGGGCGATTCAACCCACCGATAATTTCAATTCGTGCGGCTGGGTTATTTGGCTGCAGAGCTTTGATTGCTGCGTCGACGCGCAATAGTTCATTGGTTGAATAGGAACGTGCATCAATATCTAAAGCAGCTAAATCTGGAACTGAATTAGTTGTGGTGCCCGCACTTAACATAGTTGGGACAACTGTCGTGCCATGTTCAGAATTTTCTAGAGCTGCTAGTTGTAAAACTAAATGTGAAATTTCAACAGTTGAATTAATACCATTCTCGGGTTCGAGACCAGCATGAGCAGAACGACCATGAACTCTTACTTGGTACATCGAGGTACCTTTGCGGCCAGTCTTAACTTTGCCATCAAGTGATGCTTCAAGAACCAAAACTGCTTTAGCGCTTTGAGAAAGTTCTTTGATTAAATTGCGTGATGAGTGGCTGCCAGTTTCTTCATCGGTAGTTGCAATTAACGCCACTGATCCTTCAATTCCTTTAAGCGCAAAGAGCGCTTGTAAGAATCCAACTTTCATATCAAAAGTTCCGGGCCCGCGAATAACATCGCCAGTTATTTCAAAGATTGGTTGGTATGAACCTTTTGGCCAAACGGTATCTAGATGCGCAAGTAAGACAATTTCAGGTTTAGCGTCTCCCCACCAAAAAACTGGGCGACCCTCTATTTCGCGAATTTGTGCAGGAGTTCCTAAAACATCAGCTGCAATGTTGCTGGCAACTTGGACAACTTCACGACAAGCAGCGAGATCTTCAGTAGGGGATTCACATCGAACTAAAGTCTCGAGAGCGTTGAGCATGAGGTCGGACATGGGGGTAAGTCTGCCGTATTTGGCACTTTGGGCGTCGGTCATAGCGGTGCGACCCCTGTAATACGCGGGATTCGAAAGCTCTGCATCTCTCCGGTGGCATGATCTCGAGCCACTAAGGCACCAGCCGAGATTCTGATTGGATCAACAATTCGATGTGAAACAGCGCCATTGTTATCGGCATAACCAATGGAAAGTGCTTGTTGTTTTTCAACATAGACAGCCAATATATCCATTGTTTCATTTGCGGTCGTGCGCGGTAATGAACCAAGAGCACTTGCGGCTGAATCACGAATCTTGCTCTGTTTATGGCTAGATTTTTCGCCAGCTCTAATTGAGCGCACAGCGGCTGACAGAGTTGCTTCTGATGGAGTATCAATTTCGCCAATTATGCGCGGTGGTTTTGGTTTTGCTTTCGCGCGATGAGAACGATGACCAGTGATTAAGGCGCCATTACTTGCTTCAGCTGCTGGCAAGTAACCAGCGTTACGCAAAACATTCATAGCATCAGCTGCATCTAGATCACAGATCAAAACTTCCGCAGCAATCTTTCGTAGCGAAAGAACATCAAGTCGTTTATCGCTCATGATTTGCGCAATTAGGGAAGTGTCCTCGCAGCGGATAAAGCTAGATGTATTACCAACCCGAAGTTTTCCATGTTTTTTCGCAACATCAGCAATTAAATATTCCAGCGGTTGTGGCATTGGAGTCTTTGAAGTTTTGACTAAGAAGGTACGAATTTCTTCACCGCTTTTGCCGTGATCAAGTCCACGACGAATCGAGGCTTCGCTGAAACGGTAGACAGTTGCGCCGCCTCGACTTTCAATATCAGCGACTGCCGAAAGATCACGCGCTATGTCATGCTCAAGAGGCCCGGGCGCAATTGCAGTGTTATCACTTTGGATCAAGATATGGTCAACCGGTTTAGGTAGATCGGTATCAATGCCAATTTCATCGGCACCGCTCATAAATGCTCGACCATATTTAGCTGATGCACCTTGGCCAGTGAACCCAAGCCATTCGGCTTCACGTAACGTCCAGGCAATGAGCTCTTCTTGAATGCCTGGATTACGCTTACTTGGCGCCATCCATTTAATGGTGCGAGTAAAACTAGCTAAATCGGGGGCAAGGTTTGGTTGTTCGTTCAGTAAATTAATTACTAATTTACGGGTACTGGCAGCGTTAACACGATCAAGCTCGGGGCCAAGAGCGGCAACACTTTTTGCTTCGCCACGACCAACTAGGCCACTAACACGCGAAGTGGTTAACCAATTAGCGGCTAGCGCACTCCAACGAGTTTCGGCGCTTTGAGTTAACCAGATATCAAAGTTGTTACTTGGCAAGATGCGATCGTCGCCATCGATAGTTAGCAACCCGGCTAAGTAAGCAAGCTCTGCAATAAAAGCAGCACAATTCTCATCGATGCCGATGTGTGTCGAAATTAGTTTTAGGTCACGAACGCCAAGACCACCAGAGCGAAGGGCATCGGCTGGCTCTTGTGCCCAAAAGTGCAGGAGTTCTTCAACCCAACCAAGCACTGTTGCGACGTTTGCGGCAGCAGCCATATTTACAGATTTTTCAACCCGCTTAGCTCCGGTAACCACAGGCGCTGTACTTTCATAACTCTTATGAACTTTTCCGCCACGTAAGAAAATTCCAACTTCGCGCGGCATGATTACAGTGCGCTGATCTAGCGGAACTAGAAATTTGCGATCTAGTAACCAAGCAATGCCCGGTCCTGGATTCTTAATATCACCAACACTTCCGCGAGGGGGTCCCCAAATTAATTGAGTCAGTACGCGATTAGCAGCTTCTGGCGCTTCGCTTAATTCGTTTAACTTTAATTTAGCTAGAGAAGCCGGACCGAGACCAGCTGGTTCATTAATAAGGAGCTGGCTAACAGAGGTAGGAATACGCATCCCTTTTTCAGTTGGATAAAGCAGCCCAAAAGTTATTAGTCGCGTAACAGCAAGGGCTGCATCCTTATGCGTAATTGAGATAACGTTTTTGAGCGTGAATTCTTCATCCAGCGCTACGCAAGCTTCGAGAATTTGAAATTCAAATTCAGTTAGCGAATCAATTGCGCGCGCAATGCTGTGTGATGATGATGCCCGAACCGCAAGGGATGCTAAATCGGGCGGAACCGGTGAAACTAAATCAGGGCGAGCAGCAAAAAGCTCAGATAAACCGGCATCGTCAAGCGAGCGCAGATAATCAGTAAATGAGCGAATTTCCATAACCGTCCTACATTAGTGGAAGGAAGGTTGATCCGCCTATTTGAGTTCTCGCCTAGCGAGATTTACGAGGGCGAAGCAAAGTTAAACCAGCTGCCAATCGACTAACGAGTGGCCCAAAAATTTGGCTGAATTTGCGGCCTCGGCGGAATTCATGGATTGGCCAGCCTTCACTCATTGCGCGCAATTGCAGAATCGCATCAGGGTTAATCGCATTTGGTTTTCCAACTGCCCTAAGTAATGGCAGATCATTATGACTATCTGAATATGAGTAACACTGGGATAGATCAAAATTTCGATCAGCTGCCAACTGTTTAATCGCGACCGCTTTTTCAGCGCCGTGAAGTAAATTACCTTCTAAAGTGCCAGTGTATTTTCCATCTTTGATGGTTGCCTTACTTCCGAGTGCGCCGGTAAAACCTAACCGATTGGCAATCAGAATTGCCATATCTTCAGGGGCTGCTGTCACTAACCAGACTTCTTCACCATTTGCTAAGTGTGAACCAGCGATATCTATTGTTCCTTGCCAAAGTGCTGGTGATACAAATTCATCATAAATTTCTTGTCCGATTGCTTCAATTTCAGCGACATCATGACCACCAATAAAATCAGTTGCCGCATTTTGAAATTTAATAATCTCTTCTTTGTTTTCTTTTCCGGTTAAGCGAAATCTCAGGTTGGCTAAGACGAAGCGCGAAATGTCAGCTTTGGTAAAGAAACCGCGCTGGTACATGCCTCTTCCGAGAAAGTAGAGCGATGATCCGTGGATCAAGGTGTTGTCTACATCGAAAAAGGCGGCTCGTTTTTGGGTGAGTGCCATGTCACTACCTTAGCGAGAGAACTGTAAATCCGACGCTTTATGCTTAGCGCATGACTTCCACTGTCCACGTTATTCGCCATGGCGAGGTAGAAAACCCGCAGAAGATTCTCTATGGCCGTCAACCAGGTTGGCGATTATCAGAGCGCGGTCAATCTATGGCAAGCACTTTGGGTGAATGGTCCAAAGCAATAGATCTTGGCGCACTTCATGTTTCACCTCTACAAAGAGCTCAAGAAACAGCAGCGCCAATTGCTGCGGCACACAATATTTCAATTACAACTGATGAACGGTTAATCGAAGCAGCTAATATTTTTGAAGGCAAGCCATTCGGAATTGGCGATGGCGTTCTTAAGCATCCTTCAGCTTGGCGCCATTTGTATAACCCATGGAAACCATCTTGGGGCGAACCTTACGATGAGCAGATTGCCCGCATGTTGGCGGCAATATTTGATGCCAACAAAGCAGCTAACGGAAAAGACGCAATCTGTGTCTCGCATCAACTTCCAATTTGGATTCTACGAAGTGCGATTGAAGGACGTCGCTTGCTACACGATCCACGCAAACGCGAATGTTCATTGGCATCAGTGACAAGTGTTCACTTTGACAACGAAGGTTTAATTTCAGGTCTTTCTTACTCTGAACCAGCGAAACATTTGTTGCCTCCGAAAAAATGATTCGCAACTTACGCCTATTAATTGTTGTAGCAGTTAGTTCTTTTGTACTAACCAGCTGTGGAAACGGCGGGAGTTCAACTGCGCAAGAGAGTTATATTTCTGGAAACGGAGCAATAACTTTCATTTCAGCCAACGATCGTCAAATGGCGCCAAAACTTAGTGGCGATACTTTGTTCGGCACTAAGTTTGACTTTACCGGAGACAAAGTTGCGGTTGTAAATGTTTGGGCTTCCTGGTGTTCACCTTGTCGGGCAGAGATCCCCACATTTGTCTCGCTTTCAAAAAAGTTTGTTGATGTTCAATTTATGGGAATTCTGACGCGAGATAATTTGGCTAATGCTGAGGTATTTGCCCGTCAATTAGCGGTTCCATACCCCAATTTTATTGATGATTCTTTGCTACTGGGTTTTCGCAATACCTTGCCAGCGAATGCCATTCCAACAACAGTTGTGATTGATAAACAAGGCCGCGTAGCTGCACGTATTTCTGGACCAGCAACAGTTGCTGGTCTAAGTGATTTGATTGAACGGTTAACTGCCGAATGAGAAACTTTGTAGTAGAACAGATTTTTTCGGGATACCTAGTTGTCGCACTCCCGGTAGCGATGCTTGCTGGGCTGATTTCATTCTTATCGCCTTGCGTACTTCCGTTAGTACCTGGATACATTTCTTACGCAGCTGGTTTTAGTACCAAGCGTGGCAAAATATTTCTTGGTTCATCACTTTTTGTTTTGGGTTTCTCCGCCCCCTTTGTTCTCTATGGAGCGCTATTCGGCACCGTCGGTTCACGCATCACCGAAAACGAAACGGGGATCACCCAATTTTTGGGCGTAATAACCATCTTGATGGGCGTAATTTTTTTAGGCAAATTCCCGCTGATGCCAACTCTTCATCTCAAGCGTTCAGCTTTCGGTGGCTTGATCGGCGCACCATTGCTTGGCTTCGCATTTGGTGTTAGCTGGACCCCATGCATCGGACCGGCACTTGCTGCAGTTCAAACTTTAGCTCTTCAAGAAAGCTCAGCATTGCGGGGTGCGCTCTTATCAATTAGTTACTGTATTGGATTAGGACTGCCATTTATCCTTTCTGGTTTATTCTTAGATCGCTCTGAAAAGTTACGCAAGCTATTAGTTCGTAACGGAAATCTAATCTCACTAATTGGTGGAATTTTCTTGATCATTATTGGAACACTCCAACTGCTTGGAATGTGGAGTGACCTGATGATTTCACTTCGGTCGATAATTTCAGAGTTTGTGCCGGTGATCTAATGAGCGATGAAACTCAGATCCCAGAACTAGGGGCGATTGGGCTAGTCAGATATTTCTGGCGACAGTTGACCAGCATGCGTACCGCGCTCGTACTGCTGTTATTACTGGCTTTGGCAGCTATTCCTGGCTCATTGATCCCACAAAATTCTCAGAATCCGATGGCGGTATCTGAATATTTCAAAGAACATAAAACTCTGGCAATTTGGTTTGAGCGTCTTTCACTATTTGATGTTTATTCATCACCTTGGTTCAGCGCAATATATATCTTGCTATTTATTTCGCTAATCGGCTGTGTGTTGCCCCGTTCATTTGAACATTTCCTAGCTGCGCGCGCGTTGCCACCAAAGACTCCTAAAAACTTAGTGCGAATGGAGCATTTCCAATCATGGCCAACGAGTGGCAATGAATTAGAGCTTGCTAGAACCTGGTTAAAGGCGAAACGTTTCCGAGTTCTCGAAAACGAAGAGAGCATCTCTGCCGAAAAAGGATACTTACGCGAAACTGGAAATTTGTTCTTTCATATCTCCTTAATATTGATCTTAGTCGGAGTATTAATTGGTGGATTATTTGGAGTTCGAGGAAGTGCGATATTGACCGAAGGAGAACGCTTTGTTAATAATGCGACCTCTTATGACTCGATAAGTTTCGGTCAGATCACGGGTGAGAATTCGCTTCCTCCTTTTACAATCAAGGTGGATAAGTTTGAAGCCAAGTACAACACGCTGACAAACGCGCCTGAGGATTACACTCTTTATGTAACAACTGTTGCCGAACCAGGAGCAACACCTAAGCAGCAGATAGTAAAAGTAAATAGCCCGCTCACTTTTGGTAGCACTCGCGTTTATCTGCAGGCTAACGGTTACTCACCGATAGTCACTGTGCAGGACAAAAGGGGAAATGTAACTTTTCAAGGACCAGTACCGTTTTTGCCACAAGATGGAAATTTAAGGTCAATTGGTGCAATAAAGGTTCCTGATGGAGATCCACAATTAGGATTTGTCGCTTCGTTCGTACCAACTTATGCTCGAGGCTCAGATAAAAGCGCTATTTCAGTTTTTCCGGAAGCGCTAGATCCGAAATTACTCTTTTCGATTTGGCAAGGAGATTTAGGTTTAGACACCGGAATTCCGCAATCGGTTTACCGTATCGATACTTCAAATATGAAACAGATTGCCCTTAACTCCTTAAAGCCTGGGGAGTTTCTGAAATTTAGCGAAGGCACCATTTCTTTTGAGAAGGTAGTTCCTTGGGTAAACCTGCAGATAGTTAGCGATCCCGGCAAGAGTTATTCTTTAATCGGTGGCATAGTTGCGATCCTTGGATTACTAGCATCTCTCTTCACGAGACGTAGACGTATTTGGATTCGTGTTAAAGATGGTGAAGTACAAGTTGCCGGCTTAGCCAAGAATGGTGCACCTGGGTTAGCAATAGAGATGTCAGAATTTGTAACGAAGTTGAAAGGTAACTAAATGTCAGTACAAGATTGGGCGTACATCTCTAATTACGCTATCTACTCAGCAATGGTGCTTTTCACTCTTGCCTTCTTTGGACATGCCTACGAAACTGCTTGGGCGGTTCGCACTCCGCTATCTTCTTCACAAACCGAAGGTAATTTAGTAACTAAGACTTTTGATAATTCACGAACCCAAAAAGCAATGCGAATTGCGACCGCAATGATGATTCTTGGATTCGCTTTTCTCTTATTCGGAGTAATTGCTCGTGGGGTTTCGGCTGGTCGAGTTCCTTGGGGCAACATGTACGAGTTCTCTATAACGGGAGCTCTAGCATTTACTGGTGCTTATCTATTTGCGCTACGTAAATATGATCTGCGCTGGCTTGGCGTTTTGGTTTCATTTTCAGTGCTCTTGACCCTAGGGACTGCCATTACTTTGCTTTATGTTCCGAGCGCACCACTTGTGCCGGCGCTGAAGTCAACTTGGTTAGTTATTCACGTTTCCGCAGCAATTATTTCTGGCGGAGTCTTCTTGCTGGCAAATGTGATTGCCGCGGCCTATCTCTACTTAGACAATATGGAGAGCAAAGGGCCGCGTAAAGTTTGGGCACAGCGACTGCCTTCACTCGAAGTATTAGATCAACTTTCATATCGCTTAGTCGCGTTTGTATTTCCACTTTGGACTTTTGCGGTTATCGCAGGTGCCATTTGGGCCGAGAGTGCTTGGGGTCGCTACTGGGGCTGGGATCCAAAAGAAACTTGGGCCTTTATAACTTGGGTTGCTTACGCGGCATATCTACATGCCCGTGTAACTGTGGGTTGGCGTGGTCGCCGTGCAGCTTGGCTATGTTTATTGGCCGGGTCAACCTTCCTCTTTAATTACGTTTACGTAAATGTTTGGGGAACCGGAAAGCACACCTACTCTGGTCTTTAAGAGTTATTTAACTACTCGATAACTCTGCAGTGTTGGGTCAGTTGCGTAAGCAATTCGCACGCCAGCTGTTTTGTTTGCAGCCAAGCCAATTAAAATCTCTTTGGTTAATACTTCACCGGGTGCAACTACGGCAACACCAGGCGGATAGGGCGCAATCAAATCTGCTGAGATTCGACCTTCGGCGCTAAGGGCGGCGATCATTTCGGTATCAGCAAAGTAGGCATCGCGCATGGATAGACCAATCTGCGGAACTACCGACCAACTTAGCGCTGTTGCTGACTCGCGAGGTGCGCCAACGCGTTTCTGCAGAATTGGCAATAACGATTTACTTAACTCGGCAAAACTTTCCGCATCATCAGCCAAAGTCGCCAAGAAAACGACAGTGTCACGGTCAGCCATTTCGACTCGGATATTTGCTTTTAGTAACTCATTTTCAATATCTACGCCAGAAGTACCTAATTGGTTAGCTCGAAGCACCATCTTTACCGGGTCAAAACGACCAGCAGCAAAATCACTGGGGGATAAGAAGATGGGGCGGTCGAAGTTGGCTGAAATATCAACTTTAAACTTTCTTACATTTTCAATTAATTGACCTAATAATTCTTCGCCACGATGTTGAAGAAGTGCTCGGCAGCCATCGATTGAGGCGAGAGGCGCACCAGCTGGTGAAGTTGTATGAGTTGTTTCAAAACTTTGTTCTAAGCGATCTAAATTCAGAAATTCACCACGAGCAACTAAGAGCGCTGAAGCGCTAAACCCTGGTAACGCTTTGTGAGTGCTAGTAATTAAAGCATCTGCCCCAAGTTGCAGAACATGTTTTGGTAAATCTTTATGGAAACCGAAGTGAGCACCCCAAGCGGCATCAATTACCACTGGAATTTTGTGTTCATGCGCTTTGCTAATTAATTCTGGTAACTGCGAGATAGTTCCTAAATAACCAGGTTCAGTAAGCAATAAAGCAATTGGCTTTTGTGGGAGCGCTCGTTCAAGTTCTGAAACCGGGATTCCAATTGGCACCCCAGTTTCCAGATCAATTTCGGGAGATAGCCAAATTGGTTCTAGTCCCGCTAAAACCAAAGCACTTAAAACAGAGCGATGCGCAGTGCGAGCAACAGCAATCTTGTCGCCAGGTTTGCCTAAGGCCAAGATGACTGCTTGGTTAACGTGAGTTGAACCGCCAGTTGAGAAGCGCGCGTAGTCACCACCCCACAATTTAGCTGCCAGTGATTCAGCACTCTTTAAGGTGTGGTTAGTTAACTTAATTTCATCTAAGCCACCGTAGAGCGGCGTATCACCATCAACAACTGCACCTAACCCGAGATCAAGTTTGCTCGCACGCTGCTTGTGACCCGGGATCGTGAACGGAGTTCGAGTTACCTCGAAGTAACGTAGATATGCATCTAAGAGCGGAGCATCTTCGCGCAGCGCTTTGAGGTGGGTCATAGCGACAAGCCTAACTTCAAGGCGCCCCGATCGGAAATATGGCCTTAGACTTTACTCATGACCGTACTTACTTCAGTTCCTCAGCAACGCCTATTGGTTACAGAGATTCCTGGGCCAAAATCAAAGGCAGAGATTCAGCGCCGCAGCGAAGAAGTATCTGGCGGATTGGGAATTGCATTCCCTGCAGTTATCGCAAGTACTGGTGGCGCGATACTGGTTGACCTCGATGGCAATCAGATCATCGACATGGCTGCAGGTATCGGCGTAAATAATGTTGGTAATAGTGCGCAACGTGTTGTTGATCGCGTAATTGAACAAGTTCAAGCTTTTTCACACACATGTTTTACCGTTGCTCCTTATCAGGGCTATATCGATGTTTGCGCAAAATTAAACGCTCATACACCAGGCACGCATAAGAAAAAATCAGTATTAGTTAACTCAGGTGCTGAAGCCGTAGAGAATGCGGTGAAAATCGCACGTAATGCAACAAAGCGTCAAGCAATTGTTGTTTTTGAACATGCATATCACGGTCGAACAAATTTAACGATGGCGCTAACTGCTAAGAACATGCCTTATAAAGAAGGTTTTGGTCCGTTCGCAAATGAAATCTATCGAATGCCAATGCCATACGAACTTCGCTGGTTAGGCGATAAGGCAACGATTACTAAAGATGCGCTAGAAGAAGTTGCGCATAAGATTGAAAAAGAAATTGGTGCTCATAACGTTGCGGCAATCATGATTGAACCTATTCAAGGCGAAGGTGGTTTTATTGTTCCACCTCAGGGATTCTTGCCTGGGTTATCAAAGTATTGTGCTGATAACGGCATCATCTTTATTGCCGATGAAGTTCAAACTGGTTTTGCGCGTACTGGAAACATGTTTGCAGTTGAACATGAAAATGTAGTTCCAGACATGATTATCACTGCAAAAGGTATTGCCGGTGGCATGCCGCTTGCTGCTGTTACTGGCCGCGCAGAAATTATGGATGCGGTACATGTCAGCGGTCTTGGTGGCACATATGGTGGAAACCCGGTTGCTTGCGCAGCTTCACTTGGCGTATTTGAAACTATTGAAGAAGATGGCCTAGTTGAGCGAGCCCGTGAAGTTGGCAAAATTCTAGGTCACGCATTGTGCGAACTTGCTTCGAAGTATCCGATCATCGCTGAAGTACGTGGCCGTGGCGCCATGATGGCTATCGAATTAGTTAAGCCTGGTTCACTCGAACCAAACTCCGAGGCAATGACAAAGGTAATAAATTACTGCGCCAAGAAAGGCGTCTTGCTACTTTCAGCAGGCACATATTCAAACGTAATTCGTTTCTTGCCGCCAATTGTTATCTCAGATGAACTATTGCTTGATGCAATGAGCGTTCTAGATGAGGCTTTTGCTTCGCTCTAAAGTCCGCGTAAGAAATCTGGGTCATCATCGGGTGCGATAGTGCGCTTTGGTTTTTTACCACCATTACCAGGGCGCTTTGGGCGGCCAGCAAATAGGTAAGCAATAGCTCCAATGGTCGGGACCAAAATAATAATTAAAATCCAACCCCAACGTGGAAGTGAACGCACTTCGCTATCTTCGCGTTGAGCGCAATCAATTAATCCATACAGCTGGATACCAATCGTCAAAACTATAAATAAAACTCTACCCATGTGATTAGTTTACCGATTTCTCAATTCAATACCAGAGAAATTGATAAAGCCACAGCAAACCAGAGTTGAAGCTGTCCGGTCTTGCCCAGCAGCGGAATTAAAGCTGGCCCGGTAGCTCCATTGCGGACTTTATTTACGATAATGAAAGTTTGCGGCAAAAGCGCCAAAGTGAGCAAGGTATTTTCGCCAGATACCGTAAGGACTGAGATGTGAGCAAGCAATAACAAAGCGATGAAAAGTTTTCGAGCGCGAGCGTCACCTAACCGAACTGCCAGAGTGCGCTTACCAACTAATTCATCTTGAGCTCGATCACGGAGGTTGTTAATTGCCAAAATTGCGCAGGCGAGGCAACCCATTGGAACCGCAACAATGAAACTTTGTCTGGTTATTTGCTGAGTCTGAACGTAGTAAGAACCCATTGTGGCAACTAGTCCGAAAAACAAAAATACTGAAATTTCACCAAGACCCAGATACCCATATGGTCGTTTACTACCGGTGTAGGTCCAAGCTGCGAAAATTGCGGCGGCACCGACTGCGATCAACCAAAGTGAAGTTGAAAATGCGAGAACTAAACCAACACCAGCAGCGACAGCGAAAGAAATTAATGCTGCCCGTTTGACTGATTTCGCACTGGCTAATCCGGAAGCAACTAATCTTGTTGGGCCGACACGATTGTCGTCTGTGCCTTTAATTCCATCGGAATAATCATTGGCATAGTTGACGCCAACTTGAAGAGACAAGCTCACAACTAGAGCTAAACCAGCCATTGCGAGGTCAGCATCATTGGCTGCTAGCGAAGTCGCGACTAAAACTGGCGCAACAGCAGCCGGAAGCGTGCGCGGACGAGCGCCTACCATCCACTTATTCAAAATCAATGCTCCGATTTCATAGCTAGTTGCGCAAGTGCGCGTCGGTCAACTTTTCCGATACCAATTAAAGGTAACGCAGCTAATTGATGGAAACGCTTAGGTTTAGCTGCATGGCCAAATTTTTCTAGCAGTAGGTCTTCAACTCTTTCAGAAAATTCAGCTGGTGCATTAACGGTAGCAATATGAAGTTCTTGCCCCCACTTATCACTAGAAACTGCGAATGCTGCAAATTCGAAGTTAGCAAAGCTCTGCGATATAGCACCTTCGATTTCGGAAAGCGAGATATTTTCGCCACCTGAAATAATCACATCATCGCCACGACCCAATATTTTTACGCGGTTATCAATTAATTCACCAAGATCACTAGTTACAAAATAATTTTGTTCATCTAATTCCAAATTACTAGCTAGCACAGGGCCGGAAATTTTGATGAATCCAGAATCTGTGATCGCAACTTGAACCCCTTCAAGTGGTTCACCGTTATAAACACAACCGCCAGAAGTTTCAGACATTCCGTAAGTTGTAACAACTCTAATTCCGGCTGTTGTTGCCCGTGATTGAAGTTCAGGGGTTAAAGCAGCTCCACCAACTAGAACGGCTTTTGCGTTCTGCAGATGAGTGAGCAGTCGATCATCACCATTTAATGCGTTGTAAAGTTGCGTCGGCACAATCGCGGTGTAATCAACTTTGGGAAATTCACCGCTATAACCAACTAAATTTACTGGGATAGTTCCTAGTTCTAAACTGCGAACCAAAACATTGACAGCCGCAATATGAGTAAGTGGCAGAAGCAATGACCAGGTTTCACCAAAGTTCGCCTTTAAATATTTATTGGAAGCTTTTGCTGAAGCTAGTAACGCACTAGCGCTTAGTGTGTACTCCTTGTTGGCTCCGGTGCTTCCGGTTGAGGTAACCAGAACGGCAACCTTTGACTCAACCTGAGTACTAGTTACAGCGCCAAAGCCAAGAGCCGGACCATCAGCAACCAAAGCCTTAGCAAGGCTGGCCATAATCTGTGTGGTTGACCACGCCCCATCGATCGGGCTCACTATTCGTTGTGACTTAGTATCCATATCGCCCGTAGGCTATCGCTCCTAGACCAAGCTTTCACTTCCTGGAGGAAAAATGAGCAAGCCAATTAAGCGAGATTTTGGAAGTCGCGAGATTCCGAAGTGGAAAACCGCTCCAGGCGGCGAGAACTTTAAAGATATTAAGTATGTAGTTGGCGATGGAATCGCAAAAATCACAATTAATCGACCAGAAGTTCATAACGCATTTCGCCCACAGACTTTAGCCGAACTAAAGAGCGCGTTTGATTTAGCACGCGATAACTCTGAAGTTGGCGTAATTATTTTTACCGGCGAAGGCACGCAAGCATTTTGTTCTGGTGGCGATATTAGCGTTCGTGGTGACGATGGTTACCTGGGCGATGACGATCTTGCGAAACAAGGTATTGGTCGGCTAAATGTTTTAGATCTACAAGTACAAATTCGTCGCACTCCAAAACCAGTAGTTGCCATGGTCGCGGGTTGGGTAATTGGCGGCGGGCATGTCCTGCATGTGGTTTGCGATTTAACAATTGCCGCTGACAACGCACTCTTTGGTCAGACTGGTCCAATGGTTGGTTCATTTGATGGTGGTTATGGATCTGGTTTATTGGCAGCAAGTGTGGGCCAGAAAAAAGCTCGCGAAATTTGGTTTCTGACTCGTCAATATGATGCGCAAGAAGCTCTACAAATGGGCTTGGTCAATACCGTTGTTCCGGTTGCTGAGCTAGAAGCCGAGACGGTTTCTTGGTGTCGCGAGATGTTGCGCAATTCGCCAATGGCACTTCGATTGCTTAAAGCGAGCATGAATGCTGCCGACGATGGTTTAGCTGGTGTACAGCAACTAGCCGGAGATGCCACCTTGTTGTTCTACATGACTCAAGAAGGCCAAGAAGGTCGCGATGCTTACAAAGAAAAGCGCGCGCCTGATTTCGGCAAGTTTCCTAAGCGACCGTAACTAGCCAAAATGATTGATCAATTACTTGCTTCGATGCAGGTAGTTGCGCTGCCGTTAAAAAGTAAATTTCGTGGAATCACTTTGCGCGAAGTGGCACTCTTTGAAGGCCCTGTCGGCTGGGGTGAATTCGCACCGTTTCTTGAGTATGACGACGCCGAAAGTTCGACTTGGCTGTTGAGTGCAATAGATGCTGCAACCAACCCAGCCCCAATGGCTCATCGCGGCTTTATCAACGTAAATGCAACTCTGCCAGCCCTAAATAACGCAAAAGAAATTGAAGAGTTACTGCAGGCATTTTCAGGTTGTGACACTGTGAAAATAAAAGTTGGCGAAAATTTGGGTGAAGATATTGTGCGCGTTGCTCGAGTTCGTGCCCTTCTACCAAAAGCCAAACTCAGACTTGACGTGAATAGTGCCTGGAGTGTTGATCAAGCTTTAATTAATCTTTACGAGATTTATGAAGAAGTTGGGCCGTTGGAATATGTTGAACAACCTTGTGCAACTCTAGAAGAACTTCGTCAATTGAAAGTAAAACTCGCAATTGAAATTAAGATTACTGGTGATGAAGTTATTCGAAAAGCAAAAGATCCATTTGCGATTGATCTGCAAGGCGCGGTTGATATCTTGATGTTAAAAGTTGCCCCACTTGGTGGAATCAGCCGGTCTCGAGAAATCGGCGCACACCATAAATTGCCAATGGTCGTATCAAGTGCCCTTGAAAGTGCTGTCGGAATTGGTTATGGCTTACAACTTGCTGCCTCGTTGCCATCACTTGATTACGCATGCGGATTAGCAACTGGCCAGTTATTAAGCGCAGATGTAGCAACTGTGCCGCTAGAAAATGGCCAACTGGCGGTCCGATCTATTTCACCAGACGCCGATTTGTTGGCAAAGTATGCTGTTCCTGTCGAACGGTTAAATTGGTGGAAAGAGCGCACAAGGCGTGCCTTTTTTGCTGGCGCCGAAAGTGAAATCAAAGCGAGAGGCTGGAACTGGTGAATCCCTCAACCTCGCTAGCCAGAGTTGTAGTTCGCCAATTAATTGAAGCTGGCATTACCGATGCAGTAATTTCGCCAGGATCACGCAATGCGCCGCTCTCACTGGCCATGTATGCCGCTGCTGAAAAAGATTTACTTAAGTTACATATTCGAATTGATGAAAGATCAGCCGCGTATTTCGCTTTAGGTTTAGCTAAAGCAAGTGGTCGCGCAGTTCCTATTGTCTGTACAAGTGGTACTGCAGTTGCGAACTATCACCCAGCAGTACTAGAGGCACATCACAGCAATGTGCCACTGTTAGTTTTAACCGCAGATCGCCCAGCAATTTTGCGACGCACCGGTGCTAATCAAACAACTGAGCAATCTCGAATCTTTGGTAACGCTGTGCGCTATTTCGCTGATGTCTCTGGGGGAGTATTTCCACTCGAACTTCCGCTTGATTCGCTACACCGAGGGCCAGTTCATTTGAATTTACAATTTGAAGAACCACTGCTTCCTAACGAGGACGAACATTGGTTGACTGAAATCAAAGTAGCCCCAAAAATTAAACCTACGGGCAAATCTGCCGGAACTCTAAAAGTAAACACCACTAGAGGCGTATTAATCATTGGGCATGATCGTGGCGGACTAACCGTTGCCGAAGTTTCAAAGATCGCCACCGATTTAGAGTGGCCAGTAATAGCCGAAGATCCATTGTCTTTTCCGGAAGCGATTTCACATGCCGCTCTTTTCTTAGCTGCTCCGGCAATTCGAAAGAACTTGGCTCCCGAAACCGTTGTAATCATTGGCCGCACAACGCTTTCTCGCTCTATAAATGCGCTTATTGCTTCGGCGAAAACTGAGATTGTGATTGATCCGCGTATGGCAACTGTTGATACCTATCGCGTTGCGGATCAACGATTCATCGCGGCCCCAAATGTGCAATCACGAGCAGCTGACCCTGAGTGGCATGATCAATGGCGCAAGCTAAGTCAACGTACAGCAAAGCTGGTTAGCGAAATATCTAATTGGTCAGAAAGTGCGCTAGCTCGAGAATTAGCTAGCCAATTAACTGGCGCAGTTTTCATCGCTTCATCAAGACCAATTCGCGACTTGGAAAGTTTTGCCACCCCGCGAACTGGGATTGAAACTTTTGCTAATCGAGGCTTGGCTGGCATCGACGGAAATATCTCAACGGCTCTCGGAATCGCAACTGCGCGTCAGAGCGCTACAGCAATTATTGGAGATTTAGCTTTCTTGCATGACTTAACTGGATTAGTTGGACACTCTTCGGCCAACTTGCGAATAATTGCGGTTAACAATGATGGTGGTGGAATTTTCTCTACTTTGCCACAAGCTAACGTAGCTGGATTTGAAACTGTATTCGGAACTCCGCATGGTTTAGATCTAGAGAAAATAGCAGCAGGACTTGGTATAACTTCCAAAACTATTTCGTCATTTGCCGAATTAAAGAGCGAGCTTGCTAAACCGATCACCGGAATTTCAGTATTGGTCTGCCAGATGCCAAGCCGCGAAAATAATGCGACACAGCTAAAAGCTCTAGTCGCTAATTTAGAATCAATTTAAAGCGCTGCGCATTGGCGCAAATTTTGCTTCGCTTTCAGCTAACTCTTTGGCTGCCAATGAGCCATTAACAATTCCACACCCTGCGAAGATTCGAATTTCTTTTCCAGAAATCTGGCCGCAGCGCAGCGCAATTCCTAACTCGCCATCACCTGAAGCATCGATCCAACCCACAGGGCCGGCGTATCGACCCCGATTTATACCTTCATGAGCGTTAATTAACTCGAGCGCTTTCTGAGTTGGAGTGCCACAAACAGCTGCGGATGGATGCAGTTTTTCCAGTAATGAGAAGCTATCAACCTGCTTAGTTGTCTCAACCAAAGCCCCCGTGACATCGGTAGCTAAGTGCATGACGTTAGTTAAGTGAAGTACAAACGGTGATTCAGGAACGTTGGTTGATGAGCAGAATGGTTCGAGCGCATCTGCTACTGAACGTACGGCATAGTTGTGTTCTTCGAGATCTTTGGAAGAGCGAGCCAATGAACCAGCTAGTGCTAAGTCACGTTCATCATCGCCGGTCTTACTGATAGTTCCAGCCAGTACCCGCGAAGTAACCATGCCCTTACTTAAGCGCAGCAATAATTCAGGTGTTGCGCCAACTAAACCTTCAACTGCAAAATTCCAAGTCGATGGATATTCGCGCGCCAAATTACGCAATACGTTGCGAACATCAATTTCATTATCTGCTTTAGCGCTTTGATCTCGAGCTAAAACAACTTTATCTACATTGCCGCTTTGAATTTCGCGAACCAAGTTAGTCACTTGGTTTTCCCAGTCACTCTGACTAATTGGCTCAGCTTGCCAAGTTAATTTAGCTAAAACAGAACTAGTTTTTTCGGTAGGCAAAAGCGGTTGCGCAACATCGCCAATCCAAGTTAGCCAAGACTTTCCATTTCGCTGACCAACAATTACTTTTGGAATCACTAAAACTGATTCTTCAGATTCTGAAAATGAAAAAGAGGTAAACAAAACTGGCCCAGTGCCACTGACGTGAACTGCATCAGCTACCGAGAGCTGCTCAACTTGTTGGTGCCACCACTTGCGCGCATCGTTAAATCTATTTGGACCGCTAACAGTTGTTCTGGCATGAACGCCCCAGCCAACCAAGCCATCGCCACCGCGCACCCAAGCAATCGGGGCGTCTGCTGGCAGCAAATCTAAGAGCGGTAGGTGCTCACCTAGGCGGACGGTATTGATTGAAATCATCTTTTGCGCCCTTTCCTTAGCGTGAAAATTCTTAAATGGCCCATACTTAAAGTTGTAGCCGAGCCTACCTTCAGAGAGAATGCTCCTATGTCGCGCGCTAATCTCAATAAAGACCCCGATGAAGTAGCAGCGATGTTCGATGGCGTTGCCAAGCGCTATGACTTGGTTAATGACCTGCTTAGTTTGGGCCGCACGAAAGCTTGGCGCCGCTCAACTACTGCGATTATTGCGCCTAAGAGTGGCATGAAAATTCTTGATTTGGCCGCCGGAACTGGCTCATCATCAGAACCGTTGGCAGCTGCGGGTGCCGATGTGATTCCTGCTGATTTCTCTGAAGGAATGCTCGCCGCCGGCCGTAAAGCCCGCCCGCATCTGCCTTTTACTAAGGCCGATGCCCTGAATCTGCCTTTTAAAGATGGCGAATTTGATTTGGTAACCATTTCTTTTGGCTTGCGAAACACAAATGATTTCGATTTGGCTCTACGTGAAGCGCTCCGCGTGACGAAAAGTGGTGGCCGCATCGTGATCTGCGAATTTAGCTCCCCAGTCTGGCGCCCGTTTCGTACCATTTATACCAATTATCTAATGCGTGCTCTACCTTTTATTGCTCGCAAAACCTCTTCAAATCCCGATGCCTACATTTATCTGGCTGAATCGATTAGAGCTTGGCCAAATCAAGCTGGTCTGGCTGAACACATTACAAAGGCCGGTTGGCTAAACGTTGGTTGGCAGAATTTAACTGGCGGGGTTGTTGCAGTTCACAGCGCGGTAGCACCGTAGCGGTCATGACCATTGCTAACCCGCGAATAGGATTAGGCACGTGACTGGAACAAGTAATCCATATATCCCAATTCTCGTAATTGGGGCTATCGGCTTGGGATTCGCCCTCTTCTCAGTCGGCATCTCATTACTCACAGGTCCAGCCCGCTATAACCGGGCCAAGCTCGATGCATATGAATGCGGAATCGAACCTTCACCACAAGCTGCCGAAGGTGGTCGTTTCCCAGTTAAATATTTCTTAACCGCAATGCTTTTCATTATTTTCGATATTGAAATTGTTTTCCTTTATCCGTGGGCAGTGACTTTTGATCAACTCGGTCTCTTTGGCTTGGTCGAAATGGGAATCTTTATTGCCACTGTTTTCGTTGCTTATACCTATGTTTGGCGCCGCGGTGGATTGGAATGGGATTAATTTAAATGGGTCTAGAAGAAAAATTACCTAGTGGGTTTTTATTAACTTCAGTTGAAAAACTTGCTGGCTACATGCGCAAAAATTCACTTTGGCCAGCAACATTCGGTTTAGCTTGTTGTGCAATTGAAATGATGGCAGCCGGTGCCGGTCGTTACGACTTAGCTCGTTTTGGAATGGAAGTTTTCCGCGCATCCCCACGTCAAGCAGATTTAATGATCGTAGCTGGTCGCGTCTCAAACAAGATGGCGCCAGTTCTTCGCCAAATTTATGATCAAATGGCAGCTCCAAAATGGGTTATCGCAATGGGTGCATGTGCATCTTCGGGCGGAATGTTTAACAACTATGCAATCGTGCAGGGCGTTGATCACGTAGTACCAGTTGATATTTATCTACCCGGTTGCCCACCACGTCCAGAAATGTTGATGGATGCAATTCTTAAACTGCACGATCAAATTTATGTAGAAAAGCTTGGCCCAAATCGCGAATTAGTTATTAAAAACGTTGAAGCTGCTGCTCTTGCTGCGCTTCCAACCCATCAAATGAAAGGGTTGTTAGCGTAATGAGTAACGATGAGCGCGGTTCTTTCGGCATTCACGGCACTGGCGACACTTCAGGTTATGGCGGATTAGTTCGTAATCAAGTTTCACCAGGTTCAACTGAGCGCCCTTTTGGTGGCTATTTTGATCAAGTCACCGATGATTTAGAACGTGCTTATCCTGATTTTGCTGATGCAATTGAGCGCATAGTTGTTGACCGAGGCGAGCTAACTCTTCATATCAAACGCGAACGTTTAGTTGATGTAGCTCTAATTTTGCGTGATCGCCTTAAGTTTGAAAATTGTTTAGGTGTTAGCGGTGTTCATTATCCAGCTGATACTAACCGCGAGCTTCACGCCGTATATCCATTGCTATCTATGACCAACAATCAACGTATTCGTCTCGAAGTAAGTGTTCCTGATTCTGATCCACATATTCCTTCACTTGTTGAAGTTTGGGCAGGTAACAACTGGAATGAACGCGAAACTTTTGACATGTTCGGAATTATTTTTGATGGGCACCCAGGGCTAACTCGCATTTTGATGCCAGATGATTGGCAGGGACACCCACAACGTAAAGATTATGCACTCGGTGGAATTCCGGTTGAGCACAAAGGTGCAACAACTCCGCCGCCTAACGAACGTAGGTCATACAAGTGAGCACATACGTAGATCCATACGCATCCTCTCGCGAAACTACCGAAGGAACTGTTTTCGCCGTCACCGGTGGCGATTGGGATTCATTAGTTACTGAAATCGGTCAGGCTAAAGAAGAGCGCGTTGTTGTAAATATGGGGCCACAGCACCCATCAACTCACGGCGTGCTTCGCTTAGTCCTAGAACTTGAAGGTGAAACAGTCACCGAAGTTCGTTGCGGAATCGGTTACCTGCATACCGGTATTGAAAAGAACACCGAATACCGCAGCTGGACTCAAGGCGTAACTTTCGTAACTCGCATGGATTATCTATCGCCAATTTTTAATGAAACTGCGTACTGCTTAGGTGTTGAAAAACTCCTAGGAATCGAAGCACCAGAGCGCGCAAACCAGATTCGCGTAATGATGATGGAGTTCAATCGCATCTCATCTCACATGGTTGCTCTCGGCACTGGCGCTCTCGAACTTGGCGCACTTTCCCCAATGATTTTCTGTTTCCGCGAGCGCGAACGAGTGCTAGATATCTTCGAATTAGTCTCAGGTTTACGCATGAATATGGCTTATGTGCGTCCAGGTGGCGTTGCCCAAGATCTACCGAAAGGCGCAATAGCCAAGATTCGCGAAACAGTTGCCGAACTTCGCAAAAACTTTAAAGATAATGAAAAACTTCTAGTTGGTAACTCCATCTGGATGAAGCGCACCGAAGGAATAGGTTATCTAGATCTAGCCGGCGCAACCACTCTTGGTATTACTGGCCCGGTTCTTCGTTCAACCGGTTTGCCTTGGGATCTACGCAAGATGGCACCCTATTGTGGTTACGAGCAATACGACTTCGATGTTGTAACTGCTGATACTTGCGATGTTTATGGCCGTTTCTTAATTCGCATCGCCGAACTAGAACAATCACTTCGCATTATTGAACAAGCATGCGATAAGTTAGAAAAATCTGAAGGCCAACCAGTAATGGTTGCTGATAAGAAAATTGCTTGGCCATCACAACTTGCCGTTGGTAACGACGGAATGGGTAACTCACTCGATCACATTCGCGAAATCATGGGCGAATCAATGGAAGCTTTGATTCACCACTTCAAGTTAGTAACCGAAGGATTCCAAGTTCCGGCTGGCCAGGTTTACGTAGCAATTGAATCGCCACGCGGCGAACTTGGTGTGCACTTAGTTTCCGATGGCGGCACTCGCCCATATCGCGTTCACTTCCGCGAACCATCTTTTAATAACCTGCAATCAACTTCTGCAATGTGCGAAGGCAGCATGGTCGCAGACATCATCGGAGCAGTTGCTTCGATTGATCCGGTTATGGGTGGAGTTGATCGCTAATGGCGTATACCGATGATCAGTTAGCAGTTATGGAATCAATTATCGCGCGCTACCCACGTAAGCGTTCGGCAATCATGCCGTTGTTGCACTACAGCCAATCAATTACTGGTTACATCAATAATGAAGGTATCGAAATTATTTCTGAGTTGCTAGAGCTAGAAAATGCTGAAGTAACGGCTGTTTCGACTTTCTATACTCAATACAAAAATCAGCCAGTAGGCGAGTATCACGTAGGTGTTTGCACCAACACGCTATGTGCTGTGATGGGCGGAGACGCAATTTTTGCTGGTTTGAAAGAGCACTTAGGCGTTGAAAATGATGGCGTTACAGCTGATGGCAAAGTTTCACTCGAGCATATCGAATGTAATGCGGCTTGCGATTACGCACCCGTAGTCATGGCCAACTGGGAATTTTACGATAACCAAACGGTGCAGTCAGCTAAAGATTTGGTTGATTCAATGCGCAGCGGAAATCCTAAGCCACCAACTCGCGGTCCTAATAAATTAGTAACTTGGAAAGAAGCTTCCGCAGTTCTAGCTGGCGTAAATGATGGATTAGCAAATGAAGGTGTTCAAGCTGGCGATCCAACACTTCTTGGTTTAAAGCTAAGCAAGGAAGGTAAGTAATGACAAAACTTGCGCCAGTGCTATCTGCACATTGGGATGAAAAAGATTCATTTACGATTCAAGCTTACAAACGTCACGGTGGATACACCGCATCCGCAAAAGCACTTGCGATGGATCCCGATGCCGTAATTCAATTGGTGAAAGATTCAGGTTTACGCGGTCGCGGTGGTGCTGGTTTTCCAACTGGCATGAAGTGGGGCTTTATTCCACAAGGCGATAACAAAGATCATTACTTAGTAGTAAATGCTGATGAATCAGAACCAGGAACTTGTAAAGATACGCCTCTATTGATGGCTAACCCACACGTGCTGATCGAAGGCTGCATAATTGCTGCTCACGCAATTCGCGCAAAGCATGCTTTCATTTATATTCGTGGCGAAGTAACACATGTGGTTCGTCGCATGAACCAAGCAATCGAAGATGCTTATGCAGCTGGCTATTTAGGTAATGGCGTCGAGTTAGTTCTACACGTTGGCGCCGGCGCTTATATTTGTGGCGAAGAAACAGCGCTGCTTGATTCACTCGAAGGTTTCCGAGGTCAACCTCGCTTACGGCCACCATTTCCAGCAATTGCTGGTTTGTATGCTCGCCCAACTGTTGTAAATAACGTTGAATCAATCGCATCAGTTCCAGCCATTGTTGCTAATGGCGCTGAGTGGTATCAATCAATGGGTACTGAAAAGAGCAAAGGAACCACGCTTTATTCACTCTCTGGCCACGTCGTAAACCCAGGACAATTTGAAGCACCACTAGGAATCACATTGCGTGAAATTCTTGAGCTTTCGGGCGGAATGCGCAAAGGGCATAAATTAAAGTTCTGGACTCCAGGTGGATCATCAACTCCGTTATTTACTGATGAACATCTCGATGTGCCACTTGATTACGAAGGCGTAGCTGGCGCTGGTTCAATGCTGGGCACCAAAGCACTTCAAATTTTCGATGAAACTACTTGTGTAGTTCGCGCAGTACTTCGTTGGACTGAGTTTTATAAGCATGAGTCTTGTGGAAAGTGCACACCATGTCGCGAAGGCACCTGGTGGCTGGTACAAATTCTGCGCGATCTCGAAAACGGTAAAGGCTCTGAGGCAGACTTAGCTAAGTTATTAGATCTTTGTGACAACATCATGGGACGTTCATTCTGCGCACTTGGCGATGGTGCTACCAGCCCAATTACTTCTTCAATTAAATATTTCCGTGACGAATACATCGCTCACGTAACAAATGGCGCATGCCCATTTGATCCAATTGCCAGCACGCTATTTGAAGGAGCTGATGCATAGTGACTCCAGATACCGATGTAATCGTTGAACAAATCACTTTAGTAATCGATGGTTTTGAAGTTACGGTTCCTAAAGGCACTTTAGTAATTCGCGCGGCTGAAAAACTTGGAATTCAGATTCCACGTTTCTGCGACCACCCGTTACTTGATCCAGTGGGTGCTTGTCGTCAATGTTTAGTCGATATCGAAATTAATGGCCGCGCATTTCCAAAGCCACAGGCATCATGCACCATTCCGGTTGAGCCAGGCATGATTGTTAAAACCCAATTAACTTCACCAGTTGCTGATAAAGCGCAAAAAGGCGTAATGGAGCTACTGCTTGCTAACCACCCACTTGATTGCCCAGTCTGCGATAAAGGTGGCGAGTGCCCACTGCAAAACCAAGCAATGAGCAACGGAAATCCCGAGATGCGTCTAGATGGCGTAAAACGCACCTTTGAGAAGCCGGTTGCTATTTCATCTTCAGTTCTACTTGATCGCGAGCGTTGCGTACTCTGTGCGCGCTGTACTCGTTTCTCAGATCAAATAGCTAGCGATCCGTTTATTACTTTGAATGAACGTGGCGCTCTCCAGCAAGTTGGCATCTATGAAGAAGATCCATTTAAGTCCTATTTCTCTGGCAACACAGTTCAAATTTGCCCAGTGGGAGCTCTAACCGGAACTTCATATCGTTTCCGTGCTCGTCCCTTTGATTTAGTTTCAACACCATCTGCTTGCGAACACTGCGCATCAGGTTGCGATCTTCGCACCGATGTTCGTCGCGGTAAGACACTGCGTCGTTTAGCTGGCGATGATGCTGAAGTAAATGAAGAGTGGAACTGCGATAAAGGTCGTTGGGCATTTAAATATGTCACCGCAACGGATCGATTAACTGTTCCACAAGTTCGTAATGAAAATGGCGAACTTGTTACTGCGTCATGGCCAGAAGCAATTTCTGCTGCCGCTGCTGGTTTGAGCCGTGGTGCAGCAGTTCTAGTTGGCGGCCGTGCGACTTATGAAGATGCGTACGGTTACAGCAAGTTTGCTCGCGTAGCACTTGGCACAAACGATATTGATTTCCGTTCTCGTATCTCTTCAGACGAAGAACGCGAATTCCTAGCAGCTCGAGTAGTAAATAACACAACTACTTATCGCGATATTGATAAAGCTGATCATGTTCTTCTAGTTGGCTTTGAGCCTGAAGAAGAATCACCAATTGTTTTCTTGCGAATCAATAAGCAATTTAAGAAGCGAGCATTGAAAGTAACTTCAATCGGCAGTAAAGAATCAATTGCGGTCGAAAAGCTAAGTGCTAACTTTATTTCAGTACAGCCTGGCCAAGAGGCGGCGGCCGTGGCTGCTCAAGAGCTAACAAATAAGTCAGTTATCTTGGTGGGCGAGCGCGCAGCCGAAAGCGCTGGTTTATTAAGCGCAACGGCAGCTTTAGCTGATCGCACTGGCGCAAAGTTGGCTTGGATTCCACGTCGCGCGGGTGAGCGCGGCGCATTAGCAGCAGGTGCCATCGGTAATTTATTACCTGGTGGTCGCCCAGTTTCTGATGCCGCAGCCCGAGTAGATATCGCATCACTCTGGAACGTTGATTCGCTTCCAAGCGAAATTGGCCGTAGCGCCGAACAAATAATTGCCGATGTTAATAACGGGCAAGTCAAAGCGTTACTAGTTGGTGGCGTAGATCCTCTTGATGGTTCTGATCCAGCCACAACAATCGCAGCACTTGAAAAAGCATTTGTGGTTTCTCTCGAAATCGCCAATAGCGAAGTAACCAAGTACGCCGACGTGATCTTGCCGGTTGCCGCTATTACCGAAAAGAGCGGATCGTTCCTGAATTGGGAAGGTCGTGCTCGTGCATTCGAGACAGCTGTTGATTCACTACACCGCAGTGACTTGCGAATTCTTTCAATGATTGCTGATGAACTAGGTCATTCAATTTCACTCGGCACAGTCGCGAACGCAGCAAAAGAAATCGCCACCATCGGTAACTGGGATGGCGCAACAATTGCTACCCCAAATGTTTCAGCCGCGAGTGCGCATTCAGTATCTGGCGACCAAGCTGTTCTCACTTCTTGGCGTCGATTGCTTGATCTCGGAACTCTGCAAAAGGGTGAAGAGAACTTAGCTGGTACAGCTCGTCGCACAGTTGCTGTTATTTCGCCAAAGCGTGCAGCTGCCCTTGGTGCTGTCGATGGTGATCTACTTAGAATTTCAAATGGCAATGGCTGGGTTATGTTGCCAGCCCTGGTTGAAAATATTCATGACGATGCAGTGTGGGCGCCACGCAACTCTGCCGGTTCCCAACTACTCCTCAATTTAGGTGTCGCGCATAACTCAGTAGTTACGGTGGTGAAAGCATGACAAATGCTCAATTAATTGCGGGAGATCCAGGCTGGCTAATCGCTGTTAAAGCCGTATTGGTCTTCGCTTTATGCGTATTGCTAACACTAATGTCGGTATGGGGCGAGCGTCGTTTAGTTGCTCGTATGCAACAACGCCTTGGCCCTAACCGCGTAGGTCCTTTCGGCTTAATTCAATCTTTAGCTGATGGCGTTAAGTTGGCGCTTAAGGAAGATTTAATTCCAGCGGCTGCCGACAAAGTCATCTTCATTATTGCGCCAGTAATTAGCGTAACTACTTGCTTTATGTCCTTTGCGGTAATTCCTTTCTCGGGTCAAGTTACCTTGTTTGGAAAAGTTACCGCGATGCAGCTAACTGATATTCCGGTTGGCGTTCTGTATGTTTTGTCGATTGCTTCAATTGGTGTTTATGGCATTGTGCTAGCTGGTTGGTCATCTGGTTCAACGTATCCACTTCTCGGTGGACTTCGTTCAAGTGCTCAAGTTATTTCTTACGAAATTGCGATGGGACTTTCACTAGTTGCTGTCTTTATTTATGCCGGATCAATGTCTACTTCCGAAATTGTTGCCGCGCAGCAACAGTGGTGGTACGCAGTAATTCTTTTCCCGTCCTTCATCATTTATGCAATATCAATGGTGGGCGAAACTAACCGTGCGCCATTTGACTTAGCTGAAGCTGAAGGCGAATTAGTTGGCGGTTTTCACACCGAGTATTCATCACTTAAATTCGCACTCTTCTTCTTAGCTGAATATGTAAACATCATTGCGGTTTCGGCCCTTGCGACAACACTCTTCTTGGGTGGGTATCACGCACCTCCGGGTCTTGGTTTTACTGAAGCCTGGCTTGGTGGATGGTTCACAATGATCTGGTTCTTCGCCAAAGTAATTCTCTTCTTCTTCGTATTCGTCTGGTTGCGCGGCACATTGCCTCGCATGCGTTACGACCAGTTCATGCAGTTTGGTTGGAAAGTATTGATTCCAGTCTCGTTAGCTTGGATCATGATCGTGGCTACATTGCGCGTACTCTCGCTAAATGGGGCTCCAAGAGCAGCCACAATCGCATTTGCCAGCACTGTTGTGCTTCTTGTTATGTTGGTTAATTTTGGTTTTGAAAACGCCAAGAACAAGAAGAAGAACACACCATTCGCCGAGGTTTCGGACCCAGAATTCGCAGTTCCACAACTGCCAATCACGGTATCAACCATCAATGTTTCAACTGGAAAGAAAGGAGATCAATAATGTCTGATCACGTCGAACCGATGAAGAAGAAAGAGATCTCCGTAAACGATGTTGAATTCGCGCAGATTGAGCAGAATGGGCCTAAGAACCTATTCACTCAGATGCAGGGTTTCTGGGTCACTTTCGCAACCATGTTTAAGAAAGTAAATACGGTTAACTACCCAGAAGTTAAAGAACCAACTGCAGAACGTTTTCATGGCCGTCATCAACTTAACCGTTATGACGATGGTCTAGAAAAATGTATCGGTTGCGAATTGTGTGCGTGGGCATGTCCGGCAGATGCAATCTATGTTGAAGGTGCAGCTAACTCCGATGAACATCGAATGTCGCCAGGTGAGCGCTACGGTCGGGTTTATCAGATCAATTACTTGCGCTGCATTTTCTGTGGTCTCTGCATTGAAGCATGTCCAACTCGTGCGCTAACCATGACTAATGAATATGAGTTAGCTGATGAAACTCGCGCAAAGTTAATTTTTGAAAAAGATGATTTATTAGCACCGCTTCGTGCTGGAATGTTGATGCCACCGCATCCAATGTATCCAAACACGACTGATACCAATTACTACAAGAACGAGATCAAGAGTTCGCATCCGTCACAGGAGGTCAACAATTGATTAACTACGCGCTTGAGTTAGGCCAAACTGCCAAACCTGAAGCAGTTCTCTTCTACATCTTGGCGCCATTGACTGTCGCTGCTGCGATTGGCATGTTGGTAGTTAAGAAAGCAGTTCATTCAGCAGTTTTGTTGGCTTGGGTTATGGTCACATTGGCTATCTTCTACATATCCCAAGACGCTGCTTTCCTAGGCATCGTGCAGATCGTTGTTTACACCGGCGCCGTAATGATGCTCTTCCTGTTTATTTTGATGTTAGTTGGCGTTGATTCTTCAGAATCATTAACTGAAACCATCAAAGGTTTGCGTTGGATCGCAATTACCGCATCCGTTGGTTTCGGAGGATTGTTAATTTCGCTATTAGGACGCGCCACATTAGGTCGCACAACTGCTGGCTTGGCTGGTGCTAATACCAATGGAAATGTTGAAGGTTTAGCGCAATTAATTTTCAGTGACTATGTCTGGCCATTTGAAGTTATCTCAGCACTATTAATTACCGCAGCTGTTGGCGCAATGGTTTTGGCTCATCACGAGCGCACGGTAAAACGCGTTACTCAACGCGAGCAATCACAAGCACGCTTCCGCTCTGGTTCATTAGCAGCTGCGGCTGGCTTGCCTGGTCCTGGCGTATTCGCACTACACAATGCTGTCGATGTTCCTGCGTTGTTGCCCGATGGTTCACCGGCTGCCGCTTCAATCTCAGCAACTCTGAAAGCACGTGGCGACATGTTGAATTCAGCGCAATATCAATTAGATAACAATGACAATGCGGCGGAGGATAAGTAATGAATTCCGCTAATTATTTATATCTATCAGCGCTGCTATTCACAATTGGTGCCGTGGGCGTTGTTGTCCGCCGCAACGCAATTGTCGTCTTCATGTGTGTTGAGCTAATGCTTAACGCCGCCAACTTATCTTTTGTAACTTTCTCTCGCATCAATGGCAATCTAGATGGTCAAGTAGTGGCTTTCTTCACCATGGTTGTCGCTGCGTGCGAAGTAGTAGTCGGCCTTGCAATCATTGTGACTATTTACCGTTCCCGTCGATCAGCATCTGTAGATGATGCGAATTTGTTGAAACGATAGCGCCCATGACTTCAAATCTAATTGTTTATTTAATCGCGATTCCATTATTTAGCTCAGCCGTGCTTCTGTTATCTGGCCGCAAAGCCAATAAATGGGGCCATTTACTAGGAACCTTAGCTTCGGCTAGCTCATTCGGCGTTGGCGGTTATCTATTCACCCAGATGTTGGCTCAACCAGCTGAAGAACGTGCGTTGACCCAGAAACTCTTCTCTTGGATAAACGTTGGTTCATTTAACGTTGATGCTTCACTTTTACTTGATCAACTTTCAATCTGCTTCGTTCTACTAATTACTGGCGTCGGCACTTTGATTCATATTTATTCAATCTCATATATGTCACATGATTTAGATCGCCGCCGCTTCTTCGCCTACTTAAATCTCTTCATTGCTGCGATGTTGCTTCTCGTACTTGGCGATTCTTATCTAAATCTTTACGTCGGATGGGAAGGCGTTGGTTTAGCTTCCTATCTATTGATCGGTTTCTGGAATCAAAAGCCAACTTACGCAACGGCTGCCAAGAAAGCATTCGTAATGAACCGAGTTGGTGACCTAGGTCTTTCTCTAGCGATCATGATTGCATTCGCTTCAATGGGCACTGTCTCATTCGCGGGCATCGAAGAAGCTGCGCCTAAAGCATCAACTACAACTTTGACCGCTATTGGAATCATGTTATTGATCGCAGCCGCCGGTAAATCTGCGCAGTTCCCGCTGCAAGCATGGTTGGGCGATGCGATGGCTGGCCCAACACCTGTTTCAGCCCTCATTCACGCTGCGACGATGGTTACAGCTGGCGTTTATTTAATTACTCGCTCTAACTTTATTTTTGATGCTGCTCCAACTGCACAACTATTAGTTGTGATCGTTGGTGCAATTACGTTGCTATTTGGTGCTGTTGTCGGTACCGCCAAAGATGACATTAAGAAAGCACTTGCCGCATCAACCATGTCACAAATCGGTTACATGATTTTGGCTGCTGGCTTAGGCCCAGTTGGTTACGCCTTTGCGATTATGCACTTGTTAACTCACGGTTTCTTCAAAGCTGGCATGTTCCTTGGCGCAGGCTCAGTTATGCATGGCATGAATGACGAAGTAAATATGCGTAAATATGGCGCTTTACGTAAGTTCATGCCAATTACTTTTATTACCTTTGGTCTGGGCTATCTAGCAATTATTGGCGTTCCACCATTTGCTGGTTTCTACTCCAAGGACATGATTATTGAAACCGCTCTTAATGCGGGAGGCATAAAAGGAATTCTTCTTGGCTCTGCCGCCCTTTTCGGCGCTGGACTTACTGCGTTCTATATGACCCGCGTGATGATTCTTACTTTCACCGGAACTAAGCGCTGGGATGATGAAGCGCATCCACATGAATCACCAATTTTGATGTGGCTACCAATGGCAATTTTGGCAATTGGTTCAGTTGCTTCTGGATTCCTATTTACGCGCGGCGATGCTTTAGTTCATTGGCTCGAGCCAGTAGTTGCACCACATGAACATGGTGAACATTCTGAGCTACTTCCGCCGATCGTAGTTTCTGGTCTCGCGCTAACCATTGTTTTGATTGGCATTTCCATCGCAGTCATGATGTATGTACGTCGTCCAGTTGCTGATGTAGCACCCGAAAATGTTTCAGCTTTAACTCGTATCGTCCGCCAAGACTTGCTGCAAGATGTGGCTAACGAAGCGATCTTCATGCGTCCTGGCCAAGCACTAACTAAAACTTTAATTACCGTTGATGAGAAAGTTATTGATGGCGTAGTCCATGGTGTTGGCGCAATTGCGATTGGCTCAGGTTCTGAGTTGCGTAAGACTCAAACTGGTTATGTCCGCAGTTATTCAGCGCTGATTCTGGTTGGCGCTGCTGCCATCGTGCTTGGAATCTGGGTGATTACACAATGACAATTAATTGGATTTCGTTGACAGCGCTGCTGCCACTAATTGGCGCAGTTCTATTGGCAACGCTACCTAAAAGCGCCGAACTACGAGCCAAGCAATTCGCATTCGGAACTACTGTAGTAACTGCGGTATCAGCGATTGCGATGGCCGTTCAATTTCAACGCGATAACACTGAACTTCAGTTCGTCGAGGTTCGCAGCTGGATTCCTTCATTTGGCATCAATTACGCAGTAGGAATTGATGGAATAGCTCTAGTACTGATTCTGATGTCCGTTATCTTGGCACCGATTGTAATTTTGGCCGGTTGGAATGAAGCTCAAGGTGGCCGTTGGAGCGTTAAGACTTTCTACATCCTGCTTCTGGTTTTAGAGACCATGATGATTGGCGTCTTCAGTGCCACTGATGTATTCCTCTTCTATGTAATTTTCGAAGCCATGTTAGTGCCAGTTTATTTCTTAATCGGGGGATACGGAACTGGCGCACGATCAGCAGCTGCGGTTAAGTTCTTGCTTTACAGCTTATTTGGCGGACTTCTGATGCTTGCTTCGATCATTGCTCTTTATGTTATGTCTGGCGATCAAGGCAGTCATACTTTTGATTTAGCGAGACTCGCGAATCTAGAGATGAGTTCGACAACGCAGAACTTCTTATTCCTAGGATTCTTTATTGCCTTTGCAATTAAGGCACCACTATGGCCGTTCCACACTTGGTTGCCCGATGCAGCGCAATCTGCAACACCTGGTACTTCAGTTCTGTTGCTCGGCGTGCTCGATAAAGTGGGTACTTTCGGAATGATTCGTTATTGCTTAACGCTTTTCCCAGAGGCAAGTAAAACATTCACGCCAGTAATTATTGTTTTGGCCGTAATCTCTATTATTTACGGTGCCATCTTGGCGATCGGCCAGAAAGATCTAAAGCGCTTAATCGCATTTACTTCGATCTCGCACTTTGGGTTCATCACAATGGGAATCTTTGCGATGACATCGCAGAGCCAATCAGGTGCCACCCTTTATATGTTTAATCACGGCTTCTCTACCGCAGCTCTATTTATCGTAGGCGGATGGATGATTGCTCGCCGCGGTTCGTCAACGATCGCTGATTTCGGTGGGCTACAACGTGTAACTCCAGTGATGGCTTGGTGTTTCTTCTTAGCTGGCATGTCTAGCTTGGCACTGCCTGGCTTATCAAGCTTTGTGAGTGAATTCCTAGTACTGGTAGGCACTTATACGCGTTATCCAGTAGCAGCAATCATTGCGACCGTCGGCATTATTTTGGCTGCGCTCTACATTTTGATTCCAGTTCAGAGGGCGCTTCATGGCCCAACCACACCGGGTAACGAGAATTTAACTGATTTAAATCTGCGCGAAAAGATCGCGGTTGCGCCAGTTTTGGCAGCAATTATCGCTCTTGGTTTCTACCCATCACCATTGCTAAATGTGATTAACCCAGCAGCAGCACACGTTAATTCGCAAATAGGTTTCACCGATCCAGTACCGACAGTTGAGGGTAAATAACATGGTCTTTAACTCGCCAACACTTTCGTACTCATTACTTGCTCCGATTTTAATTATTTTAGCCGGTGCGCTTATTGGCGTATTGATCGAAGCATTTGTTGGTAAGGCCATTCGACCAATAGCCCAATTAAGCGTTGCGCTTGGGTCATTAATTCTGGCTTTAATTCAAGTTATTCGAATTCGCGATTTGTCATCAACAACAGCAGCTATGGGTTCAGTTGTAATCGACGGGCCAGGAATTTTGTTTCAAGGTGCGATTTTAGTTATTGCGATTATCTCGATCTTCTTAATTGCTGATCAAGATAACTTTACTTCTAGCGCGGCAGCGCTTCCAGGGTCGGATGAAGAACGCCAAGCAGCTCAAAGTGGAACTGTATTAACTGAAATCTATCCATTGACCTTGTTTGCGGTTGCTGGAATGTTGCTCTTTCCAGTTGCTAGTGATTTGATCACTTTGTTCGTGGCCCTTGAAGTTCTCTCATTGCCACTTTATTTAATGGCCGGTCTATCTCGTCATCGCCGCTTAGCATCCCAAGAAGCAGCCCTTAAGTATTTCTTGTTAGGTGCTTTCTCGTCTGCCTTCTTCCTATTCGGTGCGGCTTATCTATATGGATATGCCGGCACTGTGAGCTTTGCCGGAATCCACGCAGCCGTTGTAGGTGGAACCGGAAACGATGTAATTCTCTTGCTAGGCATTGCTTTTGTGGCTATTGGCCTACTCTTCAAAGTTGGCGCTGTGCCATTCCATGCTTGGTCACCAGATGTTTACCAAGGTGCACCAACTCCGATTACTGGATTCATGGCAGCTGCGACCAAAGTTGCCGCATTTGGTGCGATGTTGCGTCTGTTTTATACCGTCTTGGCTGAAGCACAGTGGCAATGGCGACCATTTTTTATGGTCATCGCAATTATCACCATGATCTTTGGTTCATTAGTGGCGATTTCGCAACGCGATGTAAAGCGCATGTTGGCTTACTCATCAATTGCTCATGCTGGTTTCTTGCTAACGGGTGTCATCGCACTAAATAAAGCTGGTCTCGAAGCTTCGATTTATTATCTATTCGCTTACGGTGTTGCAACGGTTGGCGCATTCGGAATCGTAACTTTGGTTCGTGATTCAAGTGGTGAGGTCAGCGATCTAAATCGTTGGGCCGGGCTCGGAAAACGTTCACCTTGGGTGGCATCAGCATTCGCTTTCTTCTTACTTGCTTTCGCTGGCATTCCATTAACTTCAGGATTTATTGGAAAGTTCGCAATATTCTCTGCCGCTTATGAAAGTGGTGCCACCGCAGTTGTAATTGTCGGCGTGCTCTCAAGTGCAATCGCAGCTTTCTTCTACATTCGCGTAATAGTTCTTATGTTTTTCACTGACGCAACTGAAGATGGTACTAGCGTTGTAATTCCTTCAATTCTTACCCGACTAACTATCACCATCTCATTGGTTATCACCGTAGGCCTGGGCGTCTTCCCAGCACCTCTTCTAGACTTCATTAAGCCACTCGCAATCTTTATTCGCTAATGGCAACTATCGGGATCCCGAATCTCTCAACTGAACTTGAGATCGCTCTTTCTGCGGGCATGGCAGAAGTGGAAGATTTATTGCGCAGTCAGATCGAGGGAAACTATCCGCTAGTTGTTGAAACCAGTCGTCATTTAGTAACTGCTGGCGGCAAGCGGTTACGGCCATTATTAACGCTGATTGCGTCACATTTTGGGGATCCACATAAGCGCGGGATTCTAGAAGCTGCCGTTGTTTGCGAGCTTACTCACTTGGCAACGCTGTATCACGATGATGTTATGGACGAAGCCCCACTTCGGCGTGGAGTCGAAAGTGCTAATAATCGCTGGGGAAATACCATCGCGATTCTCACTGGTGATTACCTGTTTGCCAAAGCATCAGATCTCTTAGCAGATTTAGGTCCTGAGGCTGTTCGATTACAAGCTCGCACATTTGAGCGCTTAGTAATTGGTCAAATTATGGAAACCCAAGGACCCCAAAAAGGTGAAGATCCCTTAGCTCATTATCTTCAGGTTGTTGCTGACAAAACTGGTTCGCTAATTGCTACTTCAGCCCGATTTGGTGCGATGACATCTGGCGCATCAGCTGAAATCACTGAGACTGTTACAAAGTTTGGCGAGAAGATTGGCGTGGCATTCCAGTTAGCCGATGATGTTATTGACATTACGAGTGATTCAAAAGAATCTGGTAAAACACCTGGTACTGATTTACTTGAAGGTGTCCCAACTCTGGTTACCTTAAATGTTATGAAATCAACTGATAAAGCAGATCGCGATTTACAGAAATTACTTTCTAAGCCGATTGCTGACAAGAAAGTTGTTACTCAGGTATTAAAAGAGTTGCGCAACCATAAAGCGCTAGATCAATCTCGATTACAGCTGATGCAAGTAGCCCGTGATGCTCGCGTAGCTCTTGGCCCGTTGCCAGTTAATGACGCAACTGGTGCGCTGTTTTCACTATGCGACGCTGTTATCGACCGCACGGCTTGATCTAACTAGATCAGTTGCCAGCACTACCAGCGCAAGCCAAATAATTAGGAATCCAGCCCAACGCGCAGTTGGCATAGCCTCGTGACGCACCCAAACTCCTATTGAGAACTGCAGCGTTGGAGTAATGAACTGAAGCAAACCAATGATTGTGTAGGGCAAGCGATTACCAGCACCATTAAAAAGCAGCAGCGGTATGGCAGTTACTACGCCAGAGCCAATTAGCAGCAGAGTTAATCCTGGCCCGTGCCCGAAGTGACCATTTCCTTGAGAGCCGATCCAGGCCAAATAAGCCAAGTAAAACGGTGCTGATATGGCGGTTTCAATGCCCAAACCTTCAAGCGCACCTAGACCCAGCTGCTTCTTGATGAATCCGTAAGTACCCCATGACAAAGCCAAAGCGAGTGCCACCCATGGCAAACGACCATAATCAATTGTTAAAACTAAAACGCCAAGTGAAGCAATTGAAACAGAAGCCCACTGAAGTTTGCGCATTGTCTCTTTCAACAAAATAACACCGATTGCGATAATGATTATTGGGTTGATGTAGTAACCAAGCGAAGCTTCAACTACGTGCCCATGATTGGTTGCCCAGATGTAAACAATCCAATTAACTGAGATAAGGGCTGTAGCGGCTACCAACTTAATAAAAACTCGTGGGCGTTTCATAGTCGTAATAGCTGTCTTCATTGCCTTGGTAATAGTTAGCGCTATAACGCAAAATACTAAAGACCAAACTGCTCGGTGACCAACAATTTCAAAAGCACCTGCTGGTTCGAGCAACGGCCAATACAGCGGGAACAAACCCCAAAGCACATAAGCCGAGACTCCGAAAATCAGGCCGGTTTTAGTATTTTTCAATTAGCGGAAATTCGTAAACTGAACTGCAAATTCAAAGCCACCATTTTTAACAAGTTCCATGGTTTCTTGTAGATCATCGCGACTCTTTGAAGTAGCACGAAGTTCATCACCTTGGATCTGAGTCTTAACCGACTTAGGGCCTTCGTCGCGAATTAGCTTGGCAATTTTCTTAGCATTCTCAGTTGAAATGCCTTCTTTAAGCGGACAAGCAATTTTGTAGATCTTGCCACTAAGTTGTGGGGGAGCGGGATCTAAATGCTTTAACGAAACTCCGCGCTTAATCATTTTGTCTTTGACTACATCTAGAACAGCTTTAGCGCGCTCTTCAGTATCGGCTTCGATTGAGATTTTTTCGCCTTCAAGTTCGATTTTCGAACCTGTGTTCTTAAAATCAAAGCGGGTATCAATCTCACGGATCGCCTGATTAATGGCGTTATCGAGTTCCATGCGGTCGATCTTTGAGGTTATGTCGAAACTTGCATCAGCCATTGTTTTGAGCCCTTTCAAAGCGATTTTCAGGCGGTAATTGAGCCTACTTGCCTAAGGTATCCTTTCCCTTCGCAAGATCCATAATTTGCCGCAGTACTTGTTCGACCTTGGCGGGTTGCCCGAGCGGCCAATGGGAGGGGACTGTAAATCCCCCGGCTCTGCCTTCGAAGGTTCAAATCCTTCACCCGCCACCAGGTAACTGGAACAGCCTCCGTTTTATACGGGGGCTTTTCTATTTCACTTAGTAGGCTCGCTAAGTGAAGTCGCAGAGCACCCAAGACATTCAAAAGCGCACGATCAAAGTCTTGGCAACCACCCAGATTCTTAGTGGGGTAGGAGTCGCTGGCACGGTAGCTGCTGGCTCATTATTAGTTTCTTCAATTTCAAACTCTGAAACTTTGGCCGGTCTTTCGCAAACCACCGCGGTACTTGGTGCCGCAGCAATGGCAATTCCACTTTCGAAATTAACTCAACGTGGCGGTCGCAGATTAGGGCTCTCAGTTGGTTACACAGTTGGATTGGTTGGCGCAGCTTTCGCTATCTTTGGTGGTTCGCAACGAATTTTAACTGCAATGCTAATCGGAACTTTTTTAGTTGGAGCCGCTTCAGCATCTGGCTACCAAGCAAGGTTTGCGGCAACTGATTTAGCAGATGATGCCAACAGATCTCGTCAACTTTCTTACGTTGTTTGGGGTTCAACGATTGGCGCTGTTGCTGGTCCAAATTTAATGGGGCCATCAGGGGCAGTTGCTGAAACTCTGGGATTACCGAAATTAGTTGGACCTTATATTTTGGCGCTAATCACGTTAGGGCTGGGCGCATTGGTAATTCGGTTGTTTTTAAAACCAGACCCATATTTAACTGCCGCGAATTTGCGCCCTCAATCAGAGGAGCACCATGAATTACTTTCTGCGCGCAAAACCTTAAAGTTAATTAAGCTAAATCCAACAGCGCTTTTTGCGATTGCAGCTATCGCAATTGGGCATGTGGCAATGGTTTCAGTGATGGTTATGACTCCAGTCCATATGGCACATGTTGATGTGACCCTAACTGTCATTGGTTTAGTAATCAGTATTCACATCGTTGGCATGTATGCCTTCTCGCCAATAGTCGGAAGTTTGAGCGATCGGATGGGTCGACGTTGGGTGATCCAAGCTGGCGTGATTATTTTGCTGGCATCTTGTTTAGTATCCGGACTGGCTGATGCCCATAATTCAATTCAACTTGGTTTCGGCCTTTTCTTACTTGGCTTGGGCTGGTCATGCACTTTGATTGCTGGGTCGGCACTTTTATCTGAATCTGTCGAAACTGAATTGCGGCCATCATCGCAAGGGGCCAGCGATTTACTGATGAATTTGATGGGTGCAGGTGGCGGTGCGATGGCGGGTGTAATTATCGGGACCTTGGGCTATGGCTGGCTCTGCTTGTTTGCGGCGCTGCCGATTGCCACTTTAGGCGTTTGGTCAGTTAGAGTTCCAAATATAAGTGAATCGAAAGGTAAGTAAAATGTGTAGCAAAGTTATTTGTAATAAGTGCAGTAAACCTACTTGGTCTGGTTGCGGAGAACATATAGAAGAAGCACTAGTCGGTGTCGCACTTGAAGATCGTTGTGCCTGCACCAATTAGTCAGATCTAGAAGCTTTACAGCCGCCCAGCCTCGTGTACTCGCTTTAAGAAATCCTGCGTCTTCGAATTCTGCGGATTCTTTAGAACTTGTTCGGCACTGCCACGTTCGAGAATCAAGCCTGATTCTAAGAAACAAACTTCATCTGCTACTTGGGTGGCAAAGCCCATCTCGTGGGTTGCCAAAACCATGGTCATGCCATCGTGCTTTAAGTCGCGCACAATACTTAAGACTTCATTAACTAAAACTGGGTCGAGCGCCGAAGTTATTTCATCAAGTAATAAAACTCTGGGATTAACAGCAAGAGATCGGATTATCGCCACACGTTGCTGTTGGCCACCACTTAAGCGATCAGGGTATTGGTCGGCTTTATCGGCTAAATCAAAGCGCTTTAGTAGCACCATCGCTTGATCACGAGCTTGATCTGGGGCAATACCGTGAACTTTTATGGGCGACAGCGTGATGTTCTCGAGCACAGTTTTATGTGGAAATAGGTTAAATGACTGAAAGACCATACCGAGTTTGCGTCTGACTTCATCAACACTGATTAGTGGGTCTGAAATCTCTTGGCCATCAAGAAAAATTTGACCATCATCAATCGTTTCTAGCAAATTAATGCAGCGCAGAAGAGTTGATTTACCTGAGCCAGAGGCACCAATTAAAACTGTTGCTGTGTGTTCCTTAACGGTCAACGAGAGATCATTTAAGACAGGTTCATTATCGAATGATTTACGCACGTTTACTAGCTCTAAGACATTGCTCATTAGATCGCACCTTCAGAATTCTGCTTTGCGCTACTACGGCGAATTACTCGATCGATATAGCGAGTCAAGGGAATTGTGATTAGCAAGAACAAGATGGCCGAAACTACATAAGGGGTGTAATTAAAAGTACGACTGGCGTTAATCTGAGCCGCACGAACCGCATCAGTGACTCCGAGAATTGAAACTAAACCGGTATCTTTTAAAAGTGAGACAAAATCATTTAGCAGTGGCGGAATAACTCGCTTGATTGCTTGGGGAAGAACAACAAAGCGCATTGTTTGCCCTGAAGTTAATCCGAGTGATCTAGCTGCGGCTCGCTGGCTAGGGTGAATCGACATGATGCCCGAGCGAATAACTTCGGCCACGTAGGCGGAATAAGTTAGGACAACCGCAACGGTGCCCAACACAATTACATTGCTAGTTAAACCAGCTAATCGAAGCGCCGGAACTCCGAAACCTACTAACAAAATAATCAGCAGTAGTGGAGCACCTCGGAAAATATCAACGTAAGCAGTTGCTAAAAATCTAAATGGAGTTAGAGCAGGCGACTTAGTGGTACGAATTAGCGCTAATGAAAGTGCAATCATGGCAATGAAGAAGCCACCAATAAATGAGAGCTGAATGTTTACTACTAAGCCACGCAAAACTGTGGGCAAAACTTCACGACCGTAATCGAGATCGAAGAAGGTGGCTTTAACTACCTGCCAACCGGGTGAGGTAATAATTAAGGTATACAAAGCGCCTAGGACTAAAACACTAGAGATGCCGGCAATCGTGAATTGTTTACGTGAAATCTGGCGTCGTGCTTTCCGACGCTCAAGTTCACGAGAGCTTGGCGACCATGCTTTCTGGTCTGGACCTTTCAACATGGTCGCCAAACTACTCGTAAATTGACTGAACTTATTGCTTTAGAACTGCTGCGCCTGTCTCAGTTGCGAGCCACTTTTCAGTGATCGCAGCGAGGGTTCCGTCAGCGGTGATCGCATCGACTGCGGCAGTAACGCAAGCAGTTAGTGCGCTGTCCTTTGCTAATAAGAGACCGAATTGGTCACCAGTTCCAGTTGATGGAAGTTGACCAACGATGATGCCCTTATCGATCTCAACACCGGATAGGTAGAAAGCTGTTGGTAGATCTACTACCAAACCATCGATCTGACCATTCTTTAGTGCTGATACGCCAGCGGCATTGTCATTAAATACCTGTGGCTTGATACCAATCTGGTTCTCAATTGCATCAAGTGATGTTGTACCAACTGCAGCGCCTAGCTTGGCGTTCTTTAGGTCAGCGATCGAAGTCTTTCCTGCGATCTTGCTACCTTCATAAGAAACGATTGCTTGTGGAGCTGTGTAGTAAGGAGATGAGAAGTCAACAACTTTCTGACGATCTGCAGTGATTGAGAATTGCTGTAAGTTGAAGTCAAAGTTCTTTTCGCCAGGTGTTACAGCACCATCAAATGTGGTGCGAACCCAAGTTACTTCTTCATTGCTAAATCCAAGTTGCTTAGCAACAGCGTAGGCAACTGCACCTTCGAAACCTGTTCCAGTTTCTGGTTTGTCATCAAGAATCCATGGGTAGTAAGCAGGCTCACCTGTAGCAATTGTTAACTTTCCTGAGGCAACTGTTGCAAGATCTACTTTCGCGCATGATGCTGATGTTGCGCTATCTGTTGTTTCAGATTTCGAGCATCCGGTAATCGCAAGCGCGCTTGCAACTACAAGTGCTAAAAATAAACTGGTCTGCTTCTTCACATTAGCTCCATTTCGTGGGGTGGTATTTCCGTGCGAATCTCTGCCGAAGCGTAATCAGCCCTCAGCGACGGTGTCTAGTTGCGAACGGCATGCATTCGCAGGCTGAATGCGACTGAGTTAGGCTCAGCACATGACTTCAGTAACTCCATTTCTCTGGTTCGACAAGGATGCACTTCCAGCAGCCGAGTTCTATACAGCCCTAATTCCAAACTCTGAGATTAAGGATGTAAATCGCAGTCCAGTAAGCGGCGATGTTTTCTCGTTAACTTTTACAGTAGCCGGCCGCGAATTTTTCGCACTAAATGGTGGTCCGCACTTCGAACTCTCGCCAGCTATTTCGCTCTTTGTGGAATGCGCCGACCAAGCTGAAGTTGATAAGTATTGGGACGCATTCATTGCGGGCGGCGGCGAAGCAAGTAATTGCGGCTGGCTAAAAGATAAATGGGGGCTGTCTTGGCAGATCATTCCTAAGCGATTAGGCGAAGTTCTCTCACATCCAGATCCAGCTAAAGCAAAGGCTGCCATGGATGCCATGTTAAAAATGAAGAAGCTCATTATTTCTGAACTAAATGCTGCGGTAGGGGAGTAAGTAGATGAAAGCTATTCAGATTACAAAATTCGGTGGCCCTGAAGTTATGGAATACCTCGATTTAGCTGATCCAATTGTTAAGGGCAGCGAAGAGTTAATTACGGTAACCGCAATCGGAATTAATTATGCCGACACTCATCAAACTGAAAATAGTTATCTTTCAAAACAAGAGTTACCGCTGGTTCCAGGTATTGAAGTTGTTGGCATAACTGCTGATGGTCGCCGAGTATTAGCGCCAGTAGGTGCTGGGGGATACGCGCAATTAGCTGCTGTACATCCACGTGCCATGATTGAAGTTCCTGCTGGTGTTTCAGATCAACAAGCTCTCTGTATGTTGGTACAAGGCAGCACTGCTTGGCATATTTTAAAAACCGTCGGTCACGTCAAAGCTGACGAGAGCGTTGTCGTTCATGCGGCAGCAGGTGGCGTTGGCACAATCGCAGTTCAATTAGCCAAACTATGGGGCGCTAAAGTTATAGCCGTAACTTCATCTTCTGAAAAAGCTGCCCTTGCTAAAAAACTTGGTGCTGATGTAACAATCGATGCCAACGTCGAAGACTTAGCGGCTGCAATGTTGGCAGCTAATGACGGCAAGCCAATCGATTTAATTCTCGAAATGGTGGGCGGAAAAACTTTCGATGCCAGCTTGGCAGTCCTAGCGCCATTTGGTCGGTTAATTGAATATGGAATGGCCTCGCGCACGCCACCTTCATCAATTAACCCAGCTGTGTTAATGGGTACCAGCAAAACGATTACAGGTTTCTGGCTCTCGCATTGCTTTGGCAAAAAAGAGATGATGAACGATGTAATAGATGAACTGTTCCTATTAGTTCTAGCTGGAAAACTCCACCCGGTTATCGGTGCGACCTTCCCGCTTTCTAAAGCCGGCGATGCTCACCGAGCAATGCTTGCTCGCCAAACAATGGGTAAGATTGCGCTAGATCCAGCGCTATAAATAAGGTGTAAAGCACCATTTTTCGATTTACCGTTTGAGCCTGTACGCTCAGGGACTGATCAACGCCCCCCTAGCTCAGTCGGTAGAGCGTTTCCATGGTAAGGAAAAGGTCACCGGTTCGATTCCGGTGGGGGGCTCGAAAGTGTTTTACCGTTCACATATCCTTGGCGGGATAGCTCAGCTTGGTAGAGCAAGCGGCTCATAATCGCTGTGTCGTGGGTTCAAATCCCGCTCCCGCTACTAGTTCGGCCGTTTTCATCGATCAAACAAGCGTGAATTTCGCGCATTGAGCAGGCTCAGGTAACCTAGCCCTCTCAATTACTAACGAAGTACTAAGTTAAGTACATCTATAAAGGAGCATCACCATGGCAAGTAAGAGCGCGGACGTTCGTCCAAAGATCACCATGGCATGCGTAGATTGCAAAGAGCGCAACTACATTACAAAGAAGAACCGCCGCAACGATCCAGACCGCATGGAACTCAAGAAGTTCTGTCCACGTTGTAAGTCTTCAACTCTTCACCGCGAAACTCGCTAATGATCAGCCCCGATTCGGTCGGGCGCACCTACAACGGTGCAAATTCAACAACTATTTCGCAATCTGAAATTACGGAGTTCGCTGCTGTCTTAGGCGAAACTGATTTCTCAGTGGCTACGCCAACTTTTTCAATTCGCGTCTCGCTCGATCAATTACAAGCAATTCTCACCGGCCCAGAAGTTGGCATTAACTGGGAACGTGTTGTCCATGGCGATCAGAAATTTGAAATCCACCGCCCAATTGTTGCTGGCGATATTTTGACTTGCGATGCCACGATAGAAAGTTATCGAGTCGCCGCTGGCAACGAATTCATAAACGTAAAGTCTGATTTACGCAATGGCGATGAAATAGTTTGTACAAACTGGTGCACGATTGTGGTGCGCGCATGATGCAAGAACGTATTTTCAAAATCGATCGCGAACTACTTAAGCGATATGCCAATGCCAGTGGCGATCAAAACCCAATTCATCAGAATGAAGAGTTTGCTAAATCAGTTGGACTACCTGATGTAATCGCACACGGCATGTTAACTATGGGTTTAGTTGGTCAATACGTCAGCGATTGGGCAGGCGGCTCAAGCAATGTAAAAGAGTATTCAGCTCGATTTATCAAACCTGTAGTTGTGCCCGCAAACACTGTTGTCGATTTAGTTGTAAATGGCGTAGCTACCGAAGAGAACGGTTTATACCGACTTGAGTTAACCGCAACTGTTGGTGGCGTAAAGGTCTTGGGAATGGCGAAAGCGATAGTTAAAAAGTGATTGCCCCTAACTCGGTAATTGAACTCGCTGAGGCGCGACAAGTTGCTCGAGCTAATAAAGATTTTGCGCTTGCCGATTCGTTGCGCGACCAAATATTTGCTGCCGGATATGAAGTTGCTGATGTCACGGGTGGCTTCGAACTCACTGAAAAAGCTCGGTTTCCGGTAATTGCGAAGCTGCGAGATTTAAAACCATTCAATCTGCCAACTCATGAAGTCACGGCGCTATTGGTTATCGATGGTTTTATACCTGATGCAGTTACATGTGTAAATTCGATTAAAGCGAATAGTGACTGCAATATTGCAGTTCTTTCGATTGGCCCTGCGGGTGATTTAGTCGATGTGATTGATAATCGAACTGCTCTGGTCGAGATAGCTGAAATTGGCTGGGGCGAAGCCGTTAACGCACTAATGAAAAGCGTTGAATCAAAGTATGTAATCGTGATGGATCCTTCAACAACTTTCACTAACGATGCTATTTCGCCGGTCCTTAATGAATTGAATAAAAATGAATTTGTTGCCGTTGGCTGGAAAGGCGGCTTAGTTAATTTGGCCGATGACTGGCGTAGCACAGAAGATAAAGGCGATGGCGAAGTAGATGTGCTATTTAGTTATTTCATGGTTGTTGATCGAGTAGCAGCTCTTGAAGTCGGTGGCTTTAATGCGCGCGCAATTTATTACCGCAATGCTGACATTGAATTCTCGTTAAAGTTGCGCCACGGCAGTGGCCGATTACTGCAGATGCAATTACCGCTTGAGCAAGGTCGCCACCATGGTTATCACGATGCCGACCCCGAATATCGCGAAGTTCAATCAAAGAAGAATTACGATCGAATCCTCGAACGCTTCCGCGGTAAAGAGGCAATCTTGAGCCCTCGTCGCTAACCTTTAGCCATGGCCGATCTCGCTGACTTCACTAGCCTGCATGTTGGTGGTCCGGCGCGTGAATTTGTTGAGGTCGCAACTGAAGCCGAGATCATTGCTGCTCTAGAAGCAGCCGGTGATTCACCAATTTTAATTATTGGTGGAGGCACAAATATGTTAATTAGCGATTCTGGTTTTGCTGGCACCGTAATTCGCATTAGTAATAACCAAGTCAAAGAAGAGATCGATGCATGCAGTGGCGCCACGCTAACTATTGGGGCTGGCGAAAACTGGGATGACTTCGTGGTTTCAACAATTGAACGAGGTTTTGCTGGCCTCGAAACTTTAAGCGGAATCCCGGGCACAGTGGGTGCCGCGCCTATTCAAAATATCGGCGCTTACGGTCACGAAGTTGGCGAGTTCATTACTCGTGTGCGCACCTATGATCGCCAGAGCAAAGCGCTAAAAACTTTTACAAATAGCGAATGTAATTTTAGTTATCGTAATTCAATCTTTAAAACAGAACCTGGCCGTTACGTAGTGCTAGATGTGGCTTTCCAAATTCGTCAAGGTGAGATGTCTGAGCCAATCACTTACGTTGAACTAGCAACTAAATTGGGAATCGAAATTGGCGAACGAGCCCCGGTAAAAAAGGTGCGCGAAACCGTTTTAGAACTACGTGGCGCAAAAGGAATGTTGCTTTCACCAACAGATAGAGATTCTTGGTCTGCTGGGTCATTCTTTACTAATCCAATTGTTAGCCAAGTGGTTGCTGATCAACTGCCATCTGACGCGCCACGTTGGCCAACCAGTGATGGGCAGGTAAAAACATCAGCTGCCTGGTTAATTCAGCAATCGGGAATTGAAAAAGGTCAGACACATGGTGGCGCTAAGGTTTCGAGTAAACATGTATTGGCGTTAACAAATTCGGGCAACGCAACAGCCGCCGAAATTACTGAGTTAGCAAAGATTGCCAGTGCTGCAGTGAAAGCCAAGTTCGGTATTGAGCTACAACCAGAGGTGAATCTGGTCGGAATTACTTGGTAGTTAGTTAGCCTCTTCAACAAGTTTCTTGATGCGGCCAATACCTTCAACGATATCTTCATCGCTTAAGGCATATGAGAAGCGCAAGTAACCTGATGGGCCAAAAGCTTCACCTGGCACTGCGGCAACTTCAACTTCTTCCAGAATCAAAGTTGCTAATTCAGCCGAAGTAGTTGGAGTTTTTCCGCGAATTGTTTTGCCGAGTACGCCCTTAACTGATGGGTAAACATAGAAAGCACCAGTTGGAGTTGGGCAAGAGAATCCAGGGATTTCATTTAGCAGTGAAACGATTAATTTACGACGACGGTCAAATGCTTCGCCCATCTTATGAACCGCAGCCAAGTCGCCAGTAACAGCAGCAATAGCTGCGCGCTGTGAAACGTTTGATACGTTACTAGTTAAGTGAGATTGTAAATTTGTGGCAGCCTTGATGACATCTTTAGGACCGATCATCCAACCTACCCGCCAACCAGTCATCGCATAAGTCTTAGCAACACCGTTAAGAATAATTGTGGTGTCTGCTAGATCGGGAACTAGTACCGGCATACTTGGCGCAGTTGCGCCGTCGTAAAGCAGATGTTCGTAAATCTCATCGGCGATTATCCAGATATTATTTTTAAGTGCCCACTCACCAATTGCTTTAACTTGCTCAACCGAATAAACCGAACCAGTTGGGTTACTTGGTGAACAAAATAGCAACGCCTTTGTCTTTGGAGTGCGAGCTGCTTCGAGCTGTTCAACAGTTACTAAATAATTTTGAGTTTCATCAGCAAAAACTTCAACCGCTTTTCCGCCGGCTAATTGAATACATTCTGGGTAAGTAGTCCAATACGGTGATGGCAATAGAACCTCATCGCCAATATCGACGATAGTTGCGAATGCTTGGTAAACCGCTTGCTTTCCACCATTAGTTATCAGAACTTGGTCGGCAGTGATTTCATAATTTGAATCGCGCTTTGTTTTTGCCACGATCGCATCTCGCAGATCGGGTAAACCTGGCGTTGGTGAGTAACGATGATTTGCCGCAACTTTGGTCGCAGCCGCTGCTGCCTCAACGATGTAATCAGGTGTTGGGAAATCAGGCTCACCTGCGCCAAAACCAATGACTGGGCGGCCAGCAGCTTTGAGCGCTTTCGCCTTGGCATCTACGGCTAAGGTCGCAGATTCTGCGATTGCGGCAATTCGTGCGGAGATTCTGGTCATGGCCTAAGTCTGCCGTATCTATGAGGGTGCTTGCTTCCCGAGCGCTAATTGGTACTTGCTCACTGAGTAAAATAGCCAGTTAGACCTAAGCCCCCTTGAACCCCTACAATTCGACGCTCACGAGGGATTTGGTAAATCGTATGGTTTCGCCATGCCCGCGCGAAGGGCAGTAGCTCAATTGGCTAGAGTTGCCGTC
>Ga0304730_1000092_pt1 | contig 86917 bp, 70 predicted proteins | sample M_130628_MF_Meta_FD_190474 | JGI IMG/M metagenome (GOLD analysis project Ga0304730, IMG submission 190474) | Freshwater microbial communities from Lake Montjoie, Canada to study carbon cycling - M_130628_MF_MetaG (v2) (version 2) | ecosystem: Environmental > Aquatic > Freshwater > Lake | place... | reverse complement strand
AATTACAAAGATTGTCACCTCAGCAAATCCAATTGATGAAGTTGCTTCAAATTCCTAGTGCACAGATTGAGCAAAGAATTAAAGAAGAATTAGAAGAGAATCCAGCTTTAGAAGTGGATGTATCACTTTTGGAGTCTGATTTTACATCCCCAGAAGAAATGAATGATGAGTTGTTGCAGGATATGCATGAAGATGAAGAAGCAGTGCCTGTAGATGAATTTGAGATGAGCAATGAAGAGCTAAGTGAATATAGTTATGATGATGAAGTCGCAGATTATAAAACTAGAGATGATTTTTACCCTGAGCTTGATCATGATAAAGTGATTCCGATTAAAGCAGAACAGAGTTTACACGAAGTATTGATGGATCAATTAAGTATGCTTGCCTTAGATGAAAGAGGATTTAAAATAGCAGAACAAATTATAGGCAGTTTAGATGATGATGGTTATTTAAGAAGGGTAATGCAATCTATTGCAGATGATCTAGCTTTTAAGCAAAGCATGTGGGTGGAAGAAAAAGAGATTGAGCAAATATTAAAACAGGTCCAAGCCTTTGACCCAGTAGGGATTGCAGCAAGAGATTTAAAAGAATGTTTATTAATTCAATTACGCAGAAAGGGAGAAGGGGAGTCGGCACATTTGTCGGATAGTAGAGGGAAATTGTATTCTGATGACGAAGCAAGAAAAATTGCGATCCTCATTCTAGAAAAATATTTTGAAGAGTTTACAAGAAAACATTACGATAAAATTCAAAAGAGTTTACACTTGGATGAATTAGGGATGAAGGAAGTATTACATCAGATTCTAACCTTGAATCCAAAGCCAGGTGCGGAGACGAGCTATACCAATGAAGCAGAAATGTATATCATTCCAGACTTTACGGTGTTAATTAATAACGGTAAATTAGAATTAACATTGAATAGTCGCAATGCGCCTCCACTCGTGATTAGTGATGATTATAAATTGATGTTAAAAGAATATGAGGGTGGAAAAAAACAGGATAAGTCTCAAAAAGAAGCTGTCTTTTTTATCAAGCAAAAAATAGATTCAGCTAAATGGTTTATCGAGATGATCCTGCAAAGACAACAGACTTTATTATTGACAATGAATGCTATTTTAGAGTATCAGTCTGCGTTTTTCTTGAGTGGAGATACCACATCTCTACGCCCAATGATTTTAAAAGACATTGCAGAAAAAACAAATTTAGATGTCTCCACAGTGAGTAGGGTGGCCAATAGTAAGTATGTGCAAACCGAATTTGGCACTTATTTATTAAAATATTTCTTTAGTGAATCTCTAACAACAGATAGTGGTGAGGAAGTGAGTACTAAAGAAGTGAAAGCGATCCTTCAGGAATTAATAGAAGGAGAAGATAAATTAAAGCCATTGAGTGATGATGAGTTAACAGATCAATTGCAAGAAAAAGGCTACAATATTGCAAGAAGAACAGTCGCAAAATATAGAGAACTTTTAAATATACCTGTCGCAAGACTTAGAAAAGAATGGTAGCCAATACAACTATGGAAAATCCCCAACCTAAAATAGTACAATACATAGCACATTTATTGTCTTATGTATTTCATCCGCTATTTATTCCTACCTATTTTTTTCTTTATTTAATGCAGGTATTGCCATTTGAATTTGTGGGTATCACAGAATGGCAATTAAAAATGCGTTTATTCAGTGTGGCTTGGTTGACGGCGTTTTTTCCAGCTTTTGCCGTATTCTTATTATGGAGATTAAAATTAAGCGATAGCATTTTCTTAAGAACACAAAAGGAAAGAATTATTCCCTATGTGATTACTATGTTTTTTTATTGGTGGATGTATTATCTCAGTAGAAATTTTACAGACCAGCCGATTGCATTAAAATTCTTTTATTTAGGCATATTTGTGGCAAGTACCATAGGCATGACAGTCAATAATTTCATGAAAGTAAGCCTACACGCAATGGGTATCGCTGGTTTGACAACTGCTATCATTTTAGTCAGTGTATTTTATTCAGTCAATAATGCAATTTGGGTGCTATTGGTAGTACTTTTAACAGCACTAGTAATTAGCGCAAGATTGGTGGTAAGTGATCATAGTAAAAAAGAATTAATTGTAGGATTGTTGATAGGCGTATTTACGCAAGTAGCTGCTTATTTATGGGTTGTCTAATTTAAAATACAGATTATGTGGTATCGTTTAGGTCAAAATATATTAAAGTATAAAAAAACATATTTGTTTTTTGTACTCCTTAGTACGGTTGTAATGGGATATTTTGCTGTTCAAGTTAAATTAAGCTATGAGTATACCAAAGCCATCCCTTCTGACAATCCTAAGTTTATTGTTTACAATGATTTCGTAAAAAAATATGGGGTAGATGGAACAACAGTTGTGGTGGGTTTTAAGACAGATCAATTTTATACAAAGGATTACTTCAACCAAGTAGACGCTTTACACAAAGCGCTTAAACAAAATACTGCAGTGGCCGAAGTCATGAGTATACCAACTGCCTATACCATCACAAAAGATAGTGCTGAAACTAAGTTCAATGCTGTGAAGATCTTCCATGCACCTTATTCAAGTGATAGTTTATTGCTTGCTGATCAAGCTGTTTTTGAGAACCTACCTTTTTATAAAAATTTGTATTACAATCCAGATAGCAATAGTTACATTATGGCTGTCTCCTTTGTTGCAGATTCTATCAATAGTGGTTCTAGAACAAAAATCATTGGTAGCATTCAAAATGAATTAGATCGATTTAGTCAATCTACTAATACTGAAGTACATATTAGTGGATTGCCATTTATCAGGACCATCATGGCCGATCGAATTAAAAAAGAGATGCTTTGGTTTTTGATTGGATCGCTGGTTTTATCTGCTATTACTTTATTGATTTTCTTTAGGTCTATATCTGCTACCATCATGAGCTTGGCTGTCGTGTTGATGGGTGTGATCTGGAGTTTAGGCACGATGGTGTTATTGGGTCAAAAGATCACTTTATTGACTGCATTGATTCCACCATTGATTGTAGTGATTGGTATTCCTAACTGCATCTATTTTTTAAATAAGTACCATACTTCCTATAAAGAAACAAATGACAAGGACAAGGCACTTGTGCAAATGGTAGGCAGGATGGGCGTAGTGACTTTATTCTGTAATATTACTGCAGCTATTGGCTTCTTTGTATTTGCTTTAACCAAAAGTCCTTTGTTGAAAGAGTTTGGATGGGTGTCTGGTTTAAACATTATGATTTTATTTTTCATAAGCTTGTTTTTTATTCCTCCAGTACTTTCTTATTTGCCTATACCAAAACCAAAACATGTTCGTTATCTAGACAATCTATATTTAGAAAAAATATTGCTGAAAATAGAGCGTTGGGCATTTACGCATACTAAGTGGGTTTTTGGCATCACCATCATGGCGGTGCTTGTTTCTTTAATGGGTGTATTGCAAATTAAAAAGGAAGCATTTATTGTGGACGATTTACCAAAGCAGGATAAATTATACACCGACTTAAAATGGTTTGAACAACATGCAGGCGGGGTGATGCCTTTGGAAATTTTGGTAGATACCAAAAAAACAAATGGTTTAGTTCGATCTATCAAACCTTTAGAACAAATAGAGGCATTCAATACTTTCCTATTAGAGCAACCAGAATTGGGCAAGCCAATAGGTTTATTACAAGGCATTAAATTTGCTAAACAAGCATTTTATGATGGAGATAGTTTATCCTATGCTATTCCAACAGGAACAGAAATGGCTTTTATTGGTCCCTATTTTGCAAGTGCCGCTCCAAAAGAAGGCACCAAAATGACGGCCAATAATCCAGCACAACTATTGAATAAATTTATTGATACTGCTAAGCGTCAAACTAGAATTAGTGTCAATATGAAAGATATTGGAAGTGCTAAGCTTCCTCTGTTATTGAAAAAAATAGATAGTGCCTCCAATGCCATCTTTGATACTGCAAAATACAATGTGGTCATTACAGGCAGTAGTGTGACATTTTTAGAAGGTAGTAATTTTATTATAAAAGGATTAGGAGAGTCCATCTTCTGGGCCTTTTTATTGATAGCAATTTGTATGATTTTCTTATTTAGATCTTTTCCTATTCTAATTTGTTCTTTAATTCCCAATATCGTGCCTTTATTCATCACAGCTGGTATCATGGGCTGGACGGGCATTTCATTAAAACCTTCCACTGTTTTGGTATTTAGTGTGGCATTAGGCATTGCAATAGATGTCACCATCCGATTCTTAGTCAACTATAAGCAGGAATTACCTCATTTAAACTATCAAGTGCATACCACATTGGTACAAACTATCAAGCATACAGGCATCAGTATCATCTATACTTCTTTGGTATTGGTTGCTGGTTTTGTTATATTTTGTTTCAGTGATTTTGGAGGAACTAAAGCCTTGGGTTGGTTGACTTCAATTACCTTAGTGGTAAGTACATTAACGAATTTAGTCTTACTCCCCGCACTCATTAAAACCTTTATTAAATCAAAGTAGTTTTTAAATACCTAAGGAAGTAATTGTTTTAATGTATTTTGTAATGCACTACCTCTTAAGTCTGTTGCAATAATTTTTCCTGTTGGATCTAAGAGTACATTGAATGGAATACCTTGAATTTGATAGGTATTTACAACAGTACTTTCCCATTTCTTTAAATCGCTTATATGCAACCAATTTAATTTGTCTTGTTGGACTGCTTCAAGCCAATCTGCTTTATCATCATCCAGTGAAACACCAAGAATCGTAAAATTCTTAAGTTTAAATTGCTCATAAGCGGCAACCACATTTGGATTTTCTCTTCTACAAGGGCCACACCAGCTAGCCCAAAAGTCGACCAATACATATTTCCCTTTTAAGCTACTCAATGTGATGATTTTTCCTGTAGGATCTTGTAATGCAATCTCAGGAGCCATGGAGCCAACAACAATTGCAGCTGCTGGACTTGCTGCCTGTACTTGACCATTTAAAATAGTTACAAACTCAGCCAAAGGGGCTGCTTTTGTTTTTTCGGCAACGGCCTTTGCCATAGCAAGTACCTTATTAATTTCCATCGATCTCAATGCCATACCTAGGGCAAAATAAATGAGCGCTGGGCTAGTAGAACTATTGATTGTTTGTTCAACATGGTCATTGAGTGCTTTTATTTTTGTTTCCTTCTGTTGTTGTAGGTAAAAAATACTGCTATCTTTTCCGTTGCTTTGTTGCAAATTATCTAAAGCATAAAGTGTTGCAAACAAGGAGGAGTCTTTAGATCTGTAGGATTTCATATATTGAATCATAGCGGTACTATTCGGAGATCCCTTAACAGCATAATTCGCAAAATTCGCTACATCTGCATTGATCTGTATTTGTTCCTCATCATTGATAAAGCTAATATCTAAATCATCCCCACTACTGAGTCTATAAATGCCCTCTTGTTTTGCAATGAATTCAAAATTGTATTTTCCGTCTGCATCCAAAGTGATAGAGTCCAAGGTAATGATTGGTTTGCCACCATATGGAATTTCTTGTAAAAGAAGCGGTTTGTTAGCTGCATTTTTGATTGTTCCAGAAATGCTATAACGCGCTTCTTGATTTTTATCTTTACACCCTGTAAGAATGAAAAGTAAAAGAGCAAAAAATGTGATGCTTATATTTTTTATCATAAAATAAATTTCTAATTTGACATGATTGCTTTTAAAACTTCTGATTTTTTATAAGAGTGATTTGATGGTAGACAGTACCAGGTCTAATTGACTTCCATCCTGTCCACCAGCTGCAGCTAAGGCCTTTTGACCACCACCACCGCCTTTGATCAATGCGGCGATATGTGTTTTTATTAATTGTGGCGCCTCCCAGTTTTTAGCAGCAACCAATGCATCGCTCATTGACAATGCGGCAAAAGCTTTTTCTCCCTCTGCGCCAACCAATAAGACCATGACCTCTCCTGTTTGTGTTTGGATGAGTAATTGAGCCGCTTTTTTATACTGATCCATATTGCTTAAAGCAACTTGTAGTCCAAGGAATTGAACGCCATTGATTGTTTCGAAATTATTTTGTTGTGCCTCTACCAATTCGTTGACAAGGATTGCTTCCCTGCTTTCTAATTGTTTCTTAAGTTCCTTTTGTTGATTTTGTAATTCAAGTAGATAGTTTGATAATTGATCCATTGAATAGCTAATCGTATCAGGCGTCGCTTCTTTTTTATTAAAGCTATTGGCAATGACTGCGTTGGCTTCTTCTAATTGATGTACTTGTTTTCTTAATTTATCTTTCGCTTCGGCTTGGAATGCTGCTGCAGCATGTCCCACAACAGCTTCAATTCTTCTTACACCTGCGGCTACTGAGGATTCTGCTTTTAGAACAAAATGGCCTATTTCACCAGTATGGCCCACATGTGTTCCGCCACATAATTCAATGGAGTAATTTGGATCCATCACCACCACTCGAACCCTGTCACCATATTTTTCTCCAAATAATGCCATTGCACCAAGTGCAATTGCTTCATCTTTACTCATTTCTTTGATGACTACAGGAACATTTTCTATGACTTTGGCATTCACCATTTTTTCAACTGCTTCAATTTCATCGTTGGTCATTTTAGCAAAATGAGAAAAGTCAAAACGCAATTGGCCTTCATTTACTAGACTACCTTTTTGTGCCACATGTTTTCCTAATACGGTTCTTAATGCAGCATGTAATAGGTGTGTGGCAGAATGGTGTTGAGTGGTATGTGTTCTTAAATTGGTATCCACTTCTGCTTTTACATGCGTACCAATAGTTGATGGCAAGCTGTCAGTAAAATGAATGAATAAATTATTCTCTTTTTTAGTATCTGTTACTGCAAGCACAGTGCCGTCTTCAAATATAAAATTACCCTTGTCACCAACCTGACCGCCACTTTCGGCATAAAAAGGCGTTGTTGCTAATACCCACTGGTAGGCTTCTTTACCTTTTGCCTTGATACTTCTATACTTCACAATCTTTGTAGTGGCTTCTGTGTTCGAATATCCAATGAATTCGGTTTTAATGTCTTCTCCTACTTGTATCCAATCGCCTGTATCAATGGCAGTAGCGGCTCTACTTCTGTCTTTTTGTTGTTGCATCTCTTGCTCGAATCCTGCCTCATCAATGGAAAGTTCATTTTCACTTGCAATCAATCTTGTCAAGTCCACTGGAAATCCAAAAGTGTCAAACAATTCAAAAACCAATTGACCGGCTACTACACTATTTTTAGCTTGCGTATGAATGACATCATCCATGCGTTTCAATCCTTTTTCTAAAGTTCTTAAAAAACCTTCTTCCTCTTCTTTAATGACTTTGGTCACAAATTCTAGTTGTTCATTTAATTCTGGGAATACATGTTCAAATTGTTTTGCTAACAAGGGCATTAATTGAAACAACAAAGGACGTTTGTAATCCAAATAAGAATAATAGTAACGCACAGCCCTTCTTAAAATTCTTCTTATCACATAACCTGCGCCTGTATTAGATGGCAATTGACCATCCGCAATCGCAAATGCAATGGCACGAATATGATCTGCTAATACACGAAAAGCAACCGCTTCCTTGCTATCGCCAAAATCATACACTTTACCTGTAATGCTTGCAACTTCGGCTATGGTGCCTGTAAAAACATCTGTGTCGTAATTACTTTTTTTATTTTGTATTGCACGAACCAATCTTTCAAAACCCATACCTGTGTCCACATGCTTATTAGGTAAGGGTTCTAGGCTTCCATCTTTTTTACGATTGTATTGCATGAATACATTGTTCCAAATTTCAATGACTTGAGGATGGTCTTTATTCACTAATTCACGTCCTGGAATCAACGCTATTTCTGCATCAGATCGCATATCTATATGGATCTCACTACAAGGCCCACATGGTCCTGTATCGCCCATCTCCCAGAAATTATCTTTTTTATTGCCGTAAATAATTTTATCTAAAGAGACCCATTTTTTCCATTCTTCTAAAGCAATACTTGAAGGGGGTAAATTTTCTGATGCATCTCCTTCGAATACACTTACATACAATCTATTTGGGTCTAATTGATATACCTTGGTTAATAATTCCCAACTCCATGCAATGGCTTCGGCTTTAAAATAATCACCAAAACTCCAGTTGCCTAACATTTCAAACATCGTGTGGTGGTAGGTGTCTACACCCACTTCCTCTAAATCATTGTGCTTTCCACTTACCCTTAAACACTTCTGGGTATCTGCAACTTTAGGATGCTTGGGTGCTTGGTTGCCTAAAAAATAATCCTTGAATTGGTTCATGCCCGAATTGGTAAACAATAAAGTGGGGTCGTTTTTTACAACAATAGGGGCGGATGGAACAATGATATGTCCTTTAGATGCAAAAAAATCTAAAAACTGTTGTCTTATTTCTGAACTCTTCATCATGGGACGTTTTTTTAAGCTTTGGGCTAAATAAAAAGCTATCTTTGTAGCGTTTCTAATCGTCTTCAAAGGTAAGCATTTGAGCCTTTTTTTGGGACTTTAGAAGGCAAATAATCATGCTACATGAAGAAAATAAAATATTTCTTTAACACCCATACTTTAAGGTTCGAAAAAATCGAAGTGCCCCTTAAAGTAAGGCTTCTACAAACAATCGGGTTTATCATTGCATCTATTGCAGTGGGGGTTCTTTTTGTGGCTATTTTGTTTAAATTTATTGACTCCCCTAAAGAAAGGTTATTAAGACAACAGAATACTGCATACAAAGAGAGTTATGCCGTTTTGCAGGAACGCATGAAGCAATTAGAGCTGCAAATGGTGGAATTGGAGCAAAGAGACAATGAAGTCTATCGTTCTATTTTTGAAGCAACCCCTATTCCGGACAGTGCAAGGGTAAAAGAAATGTTAGCTAAAAATGAAATTCGTTTAATCCAAAGTTTATCCAATTCAGCTTTGATTGAGAATATGCGTAATCAATTGAATAATTTAAGTTTAAGGATGTCTTTTCAAGGCCAGTCTTTTGCTGAGATTAAAACGATGGTAAAGAATAAAGAGAAATTATTAAGAGCCATTCCAGCGATTCAACCATTGAGTAATAAAAATTTGAAACGACTTTCAGCAGGATTTGGATACCGTATAGATCCTGTCTATAAAGATTTTAGATTGCACGCAGGATTAGATTTTTCTGCCCCTACTGGTACGCCTATTTATGCTACATCGGATGGTGTGGTACAAATAGCAGGGTTCTCTACAGACGGTTATGGCAATAAAGTGGTGATTAACCATGGCTATGGTTTTCAAACTTTATATGGACATATGGTTCGTGTAAAAGCAAGAGTAGGGCAGTCTGTAAAAAGAGGGGAAGTGATTGGCTATGTGGGAAGTACAGGTAAGAGTACCGGATCGCATTTACATTACGAAGTGATTAAGCGTGGTGCTAAAGTAGATCCGGTATATTATTTCTTCAATGATTTAACGCCTGCTCAATTTGATCGCTTATTAAAAGAAGCAGCAGCAAACAAACAAAGCTTAGACTAATGGATCCAGAAGTAATGGCCTTTTTAAATAGGATATCTAGAACCATTGGCTTTACGCTACTTTGGATGGGATTGAATTCTACATTAGGGGTTATGTTAGGCTATGCCTTTGTAGAAGCAGACTGGCAATGGTATAATTATTTGTATTATTTTTTCTTAATACTTAGTTCAGCAGGCTATTTCTTTTTACTTTATAAAATTTGGAAAGACCCAATAGATTTTTCTCACTAAGTAGCAGGCATAGCTACTAACTACTATGATCTAAAACAATTTTCCATTGCCCGTTTATTTTTTTAAGCAACAAAGTATAATGCCCACTCACATTCCCAACAGATCTGGTGAGCTCCCATTTTCCAATGACACTATAATATGCTGAATTCAGGGGTTCTACGGAAAGTAATGTAAATTTTAGTTCACCCATATAGGCTTTATCTGGGTAATTCTTTTTATAGTTCGCTAGGGTTTTATTGTATCCGTAAGTCACGCCATCTTTACCAACAAACATTAAACTATCATTTTCCCAATAGCCTTGCATGAATTGGTTGACATCCCCTTTATTCCAAAATTCTACTTGTGCCGATAATAATTTTAAAATTGCTTCTTTGTCTTTATTTTGTGCAATTGCATTTTGTGAAATGCATAGAAGTAACAAAAAGAGTATTTTCTTTAGCATCGTTTGTATGTTTAGTTTGATAAAATCGAACTCAAAATAAGTAATTCATCTTAATTTGCATCCATGGAGTATCAATTACACTTAAAAAAAGATAAAAAATTTGCCCCTTTATTAGCCGAGGCGAACCATACCATCAAAAAAAGGAAAAATACCCCTGTTCGTTTGATGGCAAGTATCATAAGCCAACAATTGAGTACGAAAGTGGCTGCTATTATCTTTGGACGTTTTCTTGCTTTATTTGAGGGCAAAGAACCAAGTTGTGAACAGGTATTGGAATGCACCAATGAACAACTTAGATCCATTGGGTTGAGTCAATCCAAAGTGCATTATATTCAAAATGTAGCGCAGTTTTTTTTGGAACATCAAATTACGAATAAGCAATTATATACCATGGAACCAGATGCCATTATTGATTTATTAACGCAAATTAAAGGGGTAGGTAAATGGACCGTCCAAATGTTGATGTTATTTAGTCTGGGTCAAGAAGATGTCTTTGCAGTAGATGATTTGGGTATTCAACAAGCCATGATTCGTTTGTATAAAATCAAATATGAGACCAAGAAGGAATTGCATACCAAGATGTTGGCTATTTCAAGTAAGTGGACGCCTTATAGAAGTTATGCTTGTTTGCATTTATGGCAATGGAAGGATCAAGGAGCTGTTTAGCTTGCTTTGTACAATGGATGTTTGATATCGTGGTAAAAAGCAAATTGCCATCCTGCTGCTTGTCCTTGTTCCCACCATTTTTGTCTCCATTCCATGGCTAGTTTTCCATCCATATCATATTTTGCTACAAATTTTGATTTGAGTTGTTGCAATTGCGGTGCTACATCTGCACCAAAGAAAAAGATTTCATTGTCCTCTTTGATCCACGCAACTTGATGATTAGGACAATGCCCGCCTGTAAGCAAATAATGAATACTATCATCAATGACACCTTGGTCATCACCTAGCCAAACTACTTTTGAAAAATCCGCCAAGAATTCAAACTGTTCTTTAATATAAGAGGCAGTAGGATTGCTCATTGCCAAATCAAATTCTCTTTTTTGAACATAATAGGTGGCGTAGGGGAAACTTACATAACGTTCTTTAGATATCGCATCAATATAACTCATCCCTCCAGCGTGGTCCTTATGTAAATGACTCATAAACACTTTTGTCACGGAGCTTGGATTGATACCCAATGCCATTAAATTTTCATGAATTTGCAATACGCCTTGTTTGTTCATGTATCCCAATCCAGTGTCCAATAAAATGATATCCTTTTCGGTCACGACTACAAATGGTTGAATCTCTACAAGAATGCTTCCTTTGGGACGATTTTGGATCTGCTCTCTCTGGGTATCGAATGGAACAAATACTTTGGTTTGATCAATGCTAAAACTACCTTCTGATAATGGATAAATACGCATACTGCAAAAATACAATTATCGAAGTACCATTTGCCTATCTGCATCTAATCTTAGTAAAATAAATACCAACGCAGTAAATGTAAGTAAGGAAGAGCCGCCATAACTGATCAAAGGCAAAGGAATACCAACTACAGGGAATAATCCAATGGTCATGCTAATATTGACAGCGATATGAAAAAAGAAAATCCCAACAACGCTATAGGCATAGACTCTAGAGAATGTACTTCTTTGTCTTTCGGCGATACGGATTAATCTAAACAAGAAAAATAAGTATAAGCCTAAAAAGGTAAATGTGCCTATAAATCCAAATGCTTCTCCAATGGAAGTAAAAATGAAATCTGTATTTTGTTCAGGTACATATTTGCCCCTGGTTTGAGTTCCTTTTAAAAATCCCCTTCCCCAAAATCCACCAGAGCCAATAGCGATTTTACTTTGCTTTACGTTGTAATCGTCTGGCTTTCTACTTTTTTTTCCACTTTCAACCAAACTAGCTGCCGCTTTTTTATTCAAACCACAATCGTATTCTTTTCCAACCATACTATAAATACGTGTTGTTTGATAACATTCTAAAACATTATTAAAGATATAAGGTACTGCAAAACGTACAGTGCTAATTGAAACCATCCAAATAAGTACTATTATAAAAATGGGTTGTTTATTGCGTTTGAAACGCTTGCCTAAATACAATAATAAGAGTCCTGCAATGACTGTTAAAATGATCGCTAAAAGGGTAGGCTCTAACAATAAGGTTGCAATAAAAAGAAGTGCAAACGACAATAAAATGACTAGGATAATAGGTGGTAAACCCTCTCTATACATGGCAAATATAAATGCACTGTAGACTAAAGCCAATCCTAATTCATGTTGTCCAATTGATAAAATGGCTGGTATGGCAATCATTGCCCCAGCAATTAAATGGGATTGAATTTTTGTAAAATCGGTTTCAGGCCTTGAGATAAATTTAGCTAAAGCAAGGGCTGTAAAGATTTTACACAATTCAGCAGGTTGTAAATTAAATCCTCCTGCTATGGGTATCCAGCTTTTGGATCCGTTGATTTCTTTTCCAATCACAAAAGTAGCCAACATCAATAGGAGACCACTAGCAAATAAGATATTGGCTAATGCGGTAAAAACCTTGCTGTCTGTTAATAAAATAAATAGTCCAACAATGGAACAAAAAATTAAAAAAAAGAATTGTTTGCTATAGCTAGTTTTGCCACTAATGAAACTCGTTGCCCAATCGGTATTAGGATTGTATTCAACCATGAAAATCGCTAAGATACCAATACATGCCATCATCAGGTATAAAACAATCACTGCAAGGTCTGTGCCTTTAGAAAAATTATTATCGTAGTTAGAGGTCATAGTTTATGGATTGAGCTTTTTCTTTTTATCGGCATTTGGAAGCAAGCTATCCTTATTTGTTTTATCCGTATTTGGCAATGGGCTAGGCGGATTGGTATCTGTTGTTTTTGTTTTCACCACACCTTCTGCTAACATCTCCATATCCCAAACGTCTGATAATTCATCGTTATTGTACTCGATAGGGGTGAGATAAGCGGACTTATTATTTTGAACATACCAGTTTTTAATGGCTTGTGGCATTAAGTCAACTTGAGCAAGGTTATCCGCTTTCAATTGACTTTCTTTAGTAAGGGTATCATTTAAATATTGTTCCATTAACAATCCACCGATTGGACCCGCCCAAGTAGATCCATATCCTGCATTTTCTACAATCACTGCAACTGCAATGGTAGGATTGTCTTTTGGTGCAAAGCAAACAAATAAGGAGTGGTTTTTCCCATGTGGGTTTTGCGCTGTTCCAGTTTTAGCGCAATAGTCATGACCAGGTACTTTAATGAATGCAGCTGTTCCAAATACCGTTACATCGTGCATGCCTTCCTTTATGACATCAAAATATTCCTTTGGGATTTTTGTTATTTTTTGTTTTTTTCTATACGGGGCTAATTGTGCCGCTTCTTCTTCGGTCTCAGATTCAATACTGTCTACAAAATGGGGTGTATAAAAATACCCTTCATTGGCAATGAATGCCATGGAGTTTGCAAGTTGCAGAGGCGTTGCGGTCATTCTATCTTGACCAATGCCTAGCGTTAACATATAACAACTATTCCAATACCTTGGATTCCCAAAGTCTTTATTGTATTGCGCCGTGTCGGGAATGTTGGCTTTGTTTTCGCTAGGTAAATCGATGCCAAGCTTTCGTCCAAATCCAAATGCATTCATATATTCTTTCCACTTAACATATCCTGCTTTTGCAGAACTGTATTTTGGATTGTCAATAGCCATTCTAAATACTTGTAAAAAATAAGAGTTACAAGAATAAGCCAACGCTAATTGAAGATTTGCAGCGTGACCTGCATTGTGGTGCTCGCATTTTCTTGGGTCACCACAAGCACCATAAGATCCAAAACAATTGTAGCCGTAATTTGGTGTAATCAAACCTTCGTCCAATGCAATCAACGCACCTAAAGGTTTAAATGTAGAGCCAGGTGGATATTGTCCTTTAATGGCGCGATTGTAGATAGGCCTCGCCGTATCTAAAAGTAACCTGCCAATTGTTTTTCTCCTTTGACTGCCTGTTAATAAATTTGGATTATAGCTTGGACTAGAAGCCATCGCAATCACACCACCCGTTTTAGGATTGATCGCAACCGAACTTCCAATTTTATTTTGTAATAATTTTTCTGCTAGTTGTTGTACTTGTACATCCACACTAGTATATAAATTTTTACCTGCAACAGCGACGGTATCAAATTCTCCTTTTTCATAGGGGCCTTGTATCTTTCCTTTATTGTCTCTCAAAAAACGTTTAACACCTCTTTGACCCATCAATACGGCTTCATAATTTTTTTCTAATCCGATCATGCCTGCATAATCCCCCATCTCATAACCTTCTGATTCATGCTCCTTTAAAAATTTCACATCCACTTCTGCCACATAGCCCAACACAAGTGCAGCAGTATTATAAGGATAACTTCTAATGGAACGTTCTGATAAAGAAAAACCTGGGAAGCGGTATAAATTTTCGTTTAATTGTGCATAAATTTCAGGTGTTAAGAATGGCTCAAAGACACCAGCTTTCACCCTAGTATTTTTTATAATCGCTTCAACAATTCGCTTGCTATACTCTGCTTTATCAATATGTAGTATATCGCATAATGCTGCTGTATCCACCCCTTTAGCCTCATTAGGAATCACCACTAAGTCATAACTAATGGTATTTTCTAAAAGTGCTCTCTTTTTTCTGTCATAAATAATGCCACGATCTGGGTAGATGATTTTTCTAAAAATAGCGTTATTGTCTGCAGCCAATTTATATTTATTGGATACCACTTGAAGACTCACTAATTGTCCTATAATCAGAAAAAAAACAGTACCAATAATGATTTGAATAATTCCACCTCTATTCTGATTGTATACTGACATGTTTTATCTTTTTAGCTTCCTTCTGTTCAATAAGAGTTCTGCAAGTAAAATTAGTAGCATACTCATCCCACATGTAAAAAATACTTTTCCAATGAAATAGCCAAAGTCACCAAATTGCAACCACTCCAATAAAACTAAATAAAAGTGGTGTATAAACGTAATTGAAAAAATATAAATCATAAAAGGTCCCCATCCCATGGTGCCAATACTTGGCTCCTTAGACAATTCCTCCGATACTTCTTGTGCTAATAGAATATTTAAAATAGTTGGTCTAAGGTATCCAATCAATGAAGCTGCTGCTGCATGAAGCCCTGGGGTATTTGTAAACATATCTAAAGTGTACCCAATAGCAAACCCCAATAAAGTAGTAACTATTCTGCTTGTGCCAAATGGCAACCAAAGAATAAAAATAAAATACAAATAGGGCGTAATGAATTGATGGATGGGTGGAATTTCATTCAATATGATAATCTGTATCAACAAGAGTAGTATAAACCTAGCACTATTTTTTTGAAGATTATTCATTGCCTTCCCCCTTTTGCTCTATATCGGCTTGAGCTTCCATTCTTTTATTTTGAATTAGGTACACATATTCTAAATTATAAAAATTGGTAGCAGATTTAATATTCAAAGTCAAGAAATTGCTAGATGGGTCCTTAATAATACTTGTAACCCTCCCAATCATCAACTGAGCAGGGAAGCTAGAAGAGTAGGGGCTTGTCAATACAGTGTCTCCTATTTTAGGAGAAGCACTTTTTGAAATATTTTTTAAAGTTAAAATCTCTGGACTCATCCCATCCCATTCCATACTGCCAGCAATTCGATCTTTTTTTAACATGGCACTTACTTTACTATTACGGTGTAATAAGCTCATGATTTTACTATAGTTGTCATTCACTTCAACCACCACGCCTACAATCGATCCATCAGGACTGATTACTGCCATGTCTTTCTTGACACCTTGTAAAGCCCCTCGTTCAATCGTGATATAATTTTTTTGAAGTGTAAAGCTGTTGCCCACCACTTTAGCTGGGTAGTAAAAGAATTTTCTAATTTTCTCTAAACTATCTTTTCTTAAAATCAAGGTACCAGATTTTACACTGGTATCATAAGGTACAAAATTTTGAGCAAGTTCATTTCTTAATGATACATTTTCTGCCACTAATTTTGCATTGGTTGCTTTTAAATCAAAAAAGTATGCCCATTCATTGTATTTAGAATTCACAGTTCCTGCCACCGCATTGTTCCAATTACCAAAGAAAGTTTGATGTGATTTACTGTAAGAAGACAACATGACCAATGACACTAATTGAAGTATCAGAAAAATTAAGAAAGTAAAATTTTGTCGTATGAACCCAATGATATTCTTCATTTGGTATTATCTCATAATAAATGGAAAACGTTGGTAGTTTTTCAATGCAATGCCTGTTCCACGTACAACACTCTTTAATGGATCGTCCGCTACATGAACAGGTAATTTAATTTTTGCACTTAATCTTTTATCCAAACCTCTTAAAAGTGAACCACCACCTGTAATATATAATCCTCTACGATAGATGTCTGCAGCTAGTTCTGGAGGTGTTGTCTCTAAAGCTTTTAAGATGGCTTCTTCGATTTTGAAAATACTTTTATCCAAAGCTTCTGCTACTTCTTGGTAAGAAACCATAATTTGTTTTGGAATACCTGTTACTAAGTCTCTACCATTGACTGGCATATCTTCTGGAGGATTATCTAAATCTTTTAATGCAGCGCCCACATGTATTTTAATTTGTTCTGCAGTACGCTCTCCAATTAATAAACTATGATAACGTCTTAACGCTTCCATGATATCAGCAGTAAATTCATCACCAGCTACACGAATACTTTGATCACAAACAATACCTGCTAATGCAATGACTGTAATGCCTGTTGTACCGCCTCCAATATCAATAATCATATTTCCTACAGGCTCCTCTACATCAATACCGATTCCTAATGCAGCAGCCATAGGTTCATGAATCATATATACTTCTTTTGCGCCTGCTTGTTCAGCACTATCACGCACCGCTCTTTTTTCTACTTCAGTAATTGAAGATGGAATACAAATAACCATTCTCCAACTTGGTGGAAACAATGGTTTTTTTGGATAAATCATTTTCATCAACTCACGAATCATTAATTCTGCAGCGTTGAAGTCAGCGATGACACCATCTTTTAATGGACGAACAGTTTTAATACTTTCGTGTGTTTTTTCATGCATCAACAATGCCTTTTTCCCAACACCTAAAACCTCTTTCATATTATTCCTGTTTAAGGCAATTATAGAAGGTTCGTTAACGACTACTTCATCATTGTGGATGATTAGTGTATTTGCGGTGCCCAAGTCCATTGCAATCTCTTGGGTGAAAAAGTTAAATAAGCCCATATTCGTTCAGTATTTTACGTTCATTGGAATGATGCAAAAATCATCTAAAATCCTTGAACTACAAAGCTTTTTAAAAAATGAACAAGAATAATTATCAACAAGTATGATGAACAAAGTTTAGCCCTTGAATTCGAACCCAATATCTTTTCTAAAATTCATGCCTTCAAATTGAATCAGACCCAAAGCATTTTTTGCGGTTTCGACTGCTTCTGAAATGGTATTGCCTTGTGCAGTCACAGTTAAAACCCGACCTCCATTGGTCACAATTGCATCTTCTTTAAATCCAGTCCCAGCTTGGAATAGGGTTATTTTAGCCTGTTGCGTTACTAGATCTAATCCACTTATCTGAAAACCTTTTTGGTAGTCACCAGGATAGCCGCCACTTACCGCCATCACAGTGGCAAAAGCACCATCATGGTATTCAATATTTACATCTTCCAAAGTGCCATTATCGGTAGCGGCTAAAATACTCACTAAGTCGGTTTGTAAGCGGGGTAGAATTACCTCTGTTTCAGGGTCTCCTAAACGACAATTGTATTCTATCACTGAAGGTTCCCCAGCACAATTCATTAAGCCAAAAAAGACAAATCCTTTATAGACCAATCCTTCTTTAGCAATCCCTACAACGGTAGGGCGCACAATCTTTTCTTCCACTTTTTCCATAAAAGCATCATCCATAAAAGGCACTGGGCTTACACAACCCATTCCACCTGTATTTAGCCCTGTATCGCCTTCTCCTATTCGTTTGTAGTCCTTTGCGTGTCCTATAATTTGGTAGTTTTTGCCATCGGTTAGTGCAAAAACACTGACCTCAATCCCTGTTAAAAATTCCTCAATCACCACTCTAGCGCTGGCTGTACCAAATTGCTTATGCTGCAACATGGATTCAAAACTTTCCAATGCTTCTTGGTGCGTGGCGGCAATGATGACACCTTTTCCAGCAGCAAGTCCATCTGCTTTTAAAACAATTGGTAAGCTTTGTGCAGCAATATATTGCTTCCCTTCTTCGTAGTTGTCCATGGTGAATTCGGCATATCCGGCTGTGGGGATATCATGTCTTTGCATGAAATGCTTGCTAAAAGATTTACTTCCCTCTAATTGTGCTGCCGCTGCAGAAGGTCCAATCACATTGATGGCTTGGGTTAAAGGGTCATTTGCAAAAAAATCAAAAATGCCTTTTACAAGCGGTTCCTCAGGTCCAACAAGGATCATGTCAATTTGGTGGGTGATGGCTGCCTGCTTTAATCCCTCAAAATCGTCAATGGCAATGGGTAAATTGGCGCCAATCCCTGCTGTGCCTGGGTTACCAGGTGCGATATACAAATGATCACAATGGTAACTTTGTGCTATCTTCCAAGCCAAAGCATGTTCTCTTCCGCCAGAACCAATAAGTAAAATATTCATAATTAAGGTGATTGCAGCACGAAAGTAAAATTTATTGAAGGGATTTTATTATTTTGTACCAATTAAATAAACGTTTTATTATGTCTACAACGACACAAAGCCATCCAAAAGGACTCTATGTTTTATTCGCAACAGAAATGTGGGAGCGATTTAACTACTATGGCATGCGTGCCATTTTGGTCTTGTTTTTAGTAAAAGCAATGGCATTTAATCAGAATGATGCTTCGCAAGTTTATGGCAGTTATACCGGCTTGGTGTACTTAACACCCTTACTGGGTGGCTATATCGCCGATCGTTACTGGGGTAATAAGCGTTCTATCATTGCAGGTGGATTGGTCATGGCCATTGGTGAATTTATCTTGTTTTTTTGCGGTCATTTTTATGATAATGCAGCATTAGCAATGCCACTATTTTATACTGGTTTGGGTTGCATGATTGCAGGAAATGGCTTTTTTAAGCCAAATATTTCCAGCATGGTGGGCCAATTGTATAAAAAAGGGGATTCAAAAATTGACGCAGCCTATACTATTTTTTATATGGGTATTAATACTGGCGGTGCACTAGGTCCTATTGTTTGTGGATTTTTTGGAGACACAGGGAATAACGGTGATTTCAAATGGGCCTTTTTGGCGGGCGGTATCGCCATGATTTTAAGTGTCATTACACAAATCATTTTTCAGAAAAAATATTTAATAGATGCAGACGGCGTTTCGATTGGTGATGCTCCAACAGATGCCCCAAAAATCTTGCAAAAAATTCCAGTAATGGTGGGGTTGCTGTTTTTACTTTCACTTGTAACAATTGCCCTTGTGTATATTGATATTAAAGTAGTGAGTTATTTATTCTGGTTGTTAATTGCCTGTATTCTTTTAATTGCGTTCATTATTTTCTCAGATAAATCATTAGATGGCATTCAAAAAAAGAAGGTGGTCGTTTTGTTTACAGTGTCTTTCTTTGTTATCTTTTTCTGGAGTGCATTTGAACAAGCAGGTGCATCGCTTACTTTTTTTGCCTCTGAAAATACACAACGTGATTTAGGATTTTATGTGGTACCAACAAGTTTCTTTCAATCTTTAAATTCCATATTTGTGGTGACACTTGCACCTTTGGTGGCATGGATATGGATTAAACTTGGTAAAGCAAATAGAGAGCCTTCTTCTCCATTTAAAATGGCGATGGGTTTAATGTTATTGGCATTGGGCTATTTATGGATTGCTACAGGTGTGAACGGTGTGGGAACAGGGATTAAAGTAAGTATGATTTGGTTAATTGGTATGTATATGATGCACACTTTTGGAGAGCTTTGTTTGTCGCCAATTGGTCTATCTTTATTCAATAAATTAGCGCCACTTAAATTCGCATCTTTGTTAATGGCAGTATGGTTTACAGCCAATGCATTTGCCAATAAATTAGCAGGTGTCTTTAGTACATTGTATCCTGAAAATGGCAAAACAACTTCCTTCGCAGGATATCAAATCACCAACTTGCATGAGTTCTTTATGTTCTTTGTATTCATGGCAGGGATCGCATCCATTATTTTATTCTTATTGTCAAAGAAATTAAAAAGCCTAATGGATCAATAATTGAATGATCATAAAAAAAGCCTCGATATCATCGAGGCTTTTTTTATTTATAAAACGCCTTTAACTATTTCATCTACTACTGCAGGGTCGAGCAAGGTAGAGGTATCGCCTAAATTACTTAATGCACCTTCCGCTACTTTTCTTAAAATGCGACGCATAATTTTCCCTGATCTTGTTTTAGGTAAGCCAGTGACAAATTGAATTTTGTCTGGCTTAGCGATTGGTCCAATAATTCTTGTCACTGTTTGCAGGATGTCTTTACGAATCATATCTGAACTGCCATGGCTGTCTTGATCATGGGATCCTGTATAAATGACATAGGCATAAATGCCTTGCCCTTTGATGTCATGCGGATAACCAACCACAGCACTCTCTATTACGCCAGCGTGCATGTTAATGGCATTTTCTACCTCTGCAGTACCAATCCTATGCCCACTCACATTCAATACATCATCAACACGTCCTGTAATTCTATATTGACCTGCTTCATTTCTGAATGCACCATCTCCTGTAAAATATAAATCATCGTAGGTCGCAAAATAATTGGTCCTGCACCTTTCATGGTCGTTATAGGTTGTTCTAATGGCTGCAGGCCATGCTTGCTTGATGCATAAATTACCACGATACATGCCTTCCAGGTCTTGCTCTGTAATCTCTTCTCCTTTATCATCCACTAAAATGAGTTCAATGCCAGGCATTGGATAAGTTGCCCATCCAGCTTTTCCTGGTGTGATGCCCGCCATATTTGAAATCATGATGCCACCTGTTTCTGTTTGAAACCAAGTATCCACAATAGGACATTTATTTTTTCCAATCTGTTCATTGTACCAATTCCATGCTTCCTCGTTAATGGGTTCGCCAACTGTGCCCAACACTTTTAAACTACTTAAATCATGTCCCTGCACTGGGGCTAATCCAAATCCCATCAATGAGCGAATGGCTGTTGGAGCAGTATATAAAATATTCACTTTGAATTTATCTATGATTTTCCAAAACCTTCCTGCGTCTGGGAAAGTAGGAATACCCTCAAACATCATGGAAGTTCCACCAGCACTTAATGGGGCGTATACAATATAGCTATGCCCTGTAATCCAACCTATATCTGCAGTACAAAAGAATAGATCTTCTGGATGGTAGTTAAATGTATTCACAAAAGTATAATTGGTGTAGACCATATAACCTGCCACAGTATGCACAACACCTTTAGGTTTTCCAGTCGAACCCGAAGTGTATAAAATGAACAAAGGATCTTCTGCATCCATCACTTCTGCTGGAACAAATTGAATCCCCTCAGCTTCTACTTTTTTAATTTCATCCTCCCACCAAAGGTCTCTTCCTTTTAACATAGATACTGCTGTCCCAGTTCTTGTGCAAACAATCACATGCTTCACAGTATGGTTGCCAATTAAGGCGTCGTCTATCACAGCTTTTAATGGAATATCCTTTGCACCTCTAAAAGCACCATCGCAGGTGATAATAAAATTTGCTTTCGCGTCTTCTAAACGATCCGCAATACTTTGTGCAGAGAAACCACCAAAAATCACACTATGAATGGCGCCTATTCTTGCACATGCCAATACTGCAATGGCTAATTCAGGAATCATACCCATGTAGATACAAATACGGTCGCCTTTCTTTACACCATTATTGTATAAGACTTGTGCAAACTGACAAACTTTTAAATGCAGTTGCTTATAAGTAAGTGTACGATGCTGCTCTTCTGGATCATTGGGTTCCCAAATAATAGCAGGCTTATCTCCGATAGTCGTTAAGTGCCTGTCCAAACAATTTTCAGTAATATTTAATTGACCACCCACAAACCATTTAATGGAAGGTTCTTTGAAATTCCAATCACTTACTTTATCCCATTTTTTATGCCATGTAAAATGTTCGGCCACCTCTCCCCAAAATGTATTAGGATCTTGAATACTTTTCTGATAGGCCTCGTAGTAGCCTGCAAGGTCTTTAATTTGGTATGGATAAGACATAAGTCAGATTTAAAATTAGTCTTCCAAATTTACATTTTTTAACTTGATTGATTTAACTTGAATTGCAGCAATTAAATAATTAAAATATGAGTTTGGACATAAAGCCTAGTAAAATAAGTTTAGTGATTGGTGCATCATCTGTTGGCACCCTGATTGAATGGTATGATTTTTACATTTTTGGTATGCTGGCCACCATTATTTCAAAACAGTTCTTCCCTTCAGATGCAGGTACTTCGGCACTATTAAGTACACTCGCTATTTTTGCAGCAGGCTTTATTGTAAGACCATTTGGTGCATTGGTGTTTGGAAGATTAGGAGATTTGATTGGACGTAAGTATACTTTTTTATTGACCTTGGTTTTAATGGGTGGATCTACTTTTGCAATTGGTTTGGTACCTGGTTATGCAACTATAGGTTGGGCAGCCCCAATTTTAGTGTTGATTTTAAGATTGGTACAAGGATTGGCATTAGGTGGAGAATATGGAGGCGCTGCTACTTATGTCGCAGAACATGCACCTGCCAATAGAAGAGGATTTTGGACAAGCTGGATTCAGACTACAGCTACTTTAGGATTGTTTTTGGCATTGGGCGTCATCATATTAATAAGATCGAATCAGGGTGTCGAAGCATTTAGTGCAGAATGGGGAGGATGGAGGTATCCATTTTGGATGTCGATTGTTTTAGTAGGTGTGTCCATTATCATAAGAATGAAAATGAGTGAATCTCCGATGTTCACTAAATTAAAATCAGAGGGTAAAACATCTACCAATCCTTTAAAAGAAAGTTTTGGACATAAAGCGAATTTTAAAATAGTTTTATTGGCCCTGTTTGGTGCCGTGATGGGGCAGGGTGTGATTTGGTATACAGGACAGTTTTATGCACAAAGTTTTATTGAGACCGTTTGTAAAGTTGAATTTGTGCAATCCAGAAATTTAATGTTATGGGCCATTTTATTTGCCACGCCTTTCTTTGTGGTATTTGGTTATTTGAGTGACAGAATCGGAAGAAAGTGGATCATGATGTTCGGTATGCTCGCAGGCATACTCACTTATAGACCTATTTATCAATATTTTTTAGATGCCACCAACGCAAAAAATAGAACTGAAAAAATTGACTTAACCCGTACAATTGTTTCAGAAAAATTAGCATCTGTTGATGTGAAAGATGGCACAAAATTATATCTGGTGCAAAAAATGGACACAGCGTATACAGATGGCGCTGTATTTAGTTATACCAAAACAGACACGATACATTTGACTAATATTATTGATGAAGCAAGTGCTGGAAGTATTCAATATACCCAAGCCAATGGGGTGGATGCCACAAAATTAGACACCATTATTATCAAATTAAAACCTGTAAAAGGGACTGTTTTAGATGCCACTAAAATAGCGGAAGTGACTATTGCTTCTATATCTCAAAAACCAAATGTGTTGGTTGAAAAAATATTGGATCAAGCCACTTATTGGAATTTAATCTGGTTGGTTTTTGTGCAGATCCTTTATGTCACGATGGTCTATGGTCCAATCGCAGCCTTCTTAGTGGAATTATTCCCAACTAAAATTCGTTATACCTCTATGTCCTTGCCTTATCATATTGGTAATGGCGTATTTGGCGGCTTGGTGCCTTTCTTAGGTACCTTAATTGTGGAGTTGACAAAAACTGCAGATAATCCTTCAGGAGACCCGCTTGCTGGTTTATGGTATCCAATTGGTGTTGCCGCTGTGTGTTTATTCATTGGGGTCATTTATTTAACAAATAGGGTAGATAAAGAAGTCATGGACTAATCAAATAATCAACATGAATACAATTAAAAAAATACTAGGGCTGGTTTGGATGTTTTTAGCACCAGCTATAATATGGTTCCTAGCATCGCAAGCCATTCAAAAAATTACTGCAGCTACTAGTCTAACAAAATCCAATGTGACTTTACAGTGGGTCATTATTCTGACCATCTTCACACCAATTTGTGTTGGCTTCTTCATTTTTGGCTACTATGCTTTTAAAGGGGAATACGATCAATTGCCTGCAAGTTCTAAAGATCTAAAATAATGCTTTACTTTTGAGTATGTCATTGAATGTACAAGCCATAGCCAAAAAATTTGATCAATTTCAAGCAGTTGAATCGCTGAGTTTTACCCTACAGCCAGGAGAGATTGTTGGCTTTCTCGGGCCAAATGGTGCAGGCAAGAGTACCACTCTAAAAATGATTGCAGGTTGTCTTAATCCTGATACTGGTTCCATTCAGTTATCAGGAATTGATGTTCAAAAAGACGAAGTCGCTTATAAAAAAAAGATTGGTTATTTACCAGAGTCAAATCCTTTGTATGAAGATTTATTTGTGGTTGAGTATTTAAATTTCTTAGCGACTGTGCACGCTATCCCTTCGCCATCTAAAAGAATAGAAGAAGTGATTGAGCAAACAGGATTACAATCCATGCAGCATAAAAAAATTGGGTTCTTATCTAAAGGATTTAAGCAAAGAGTAGGTATTGCTGCAGCAATTTTACACCTGCCTGAATTGATTTTATTGGATGAGCCCACTGCTGGTTTGGATCCAAATCAGTTGATTGAAATTAGAGGGTTGATTCAATCACTCAGTAAAAATGCCATGATTTTATTTTCATCCCATATTTTACAAGAAGTGGCCGCCATTTCAGATAGGGTCTTGATTTTACATCAGGGCAAGTTAGTGGCCGATCAATCCATTGAATCGCTGACGCAAACAACAAGTTTAGAAGAAATTTTCAAATTGCTTACCCATTAAAAAAAATGGGTGTAAATTGCGCAAACAAACAGCATTTAATTTTTTAGAATAAAATATCCAATTATGAGTTACATTATCGAAGTACACGCAAGACAGATTTTAGATAGTAGAGGAAATCCAACCGTAGAGGTGGATGTATTAACAGACGATGGTGCAATGGGTCGTGCCGCTGTTCCAAGTGGTGCAAGTACTGGTATTCATGAAGCGGCTGAATTAAGAGACAACGATAAAAAGAAATACTTAGGCAGAGGCGTTTTAAAAGCGGTGAAAAATGTGAACACAAGTATTGCTGATGCATTGATTGGTTTTGATATTACATCTCAAGCTGCAATCGATCAAGTAATGATTGATTTAGACGGCACTCCAAATAAAAGCAAATTAGGTGCAAATGCTATTTTAGCGGTAAGTATGGCGGTTGCAAAAGCAGCAGCTGAAGAAGCGAATTTACCTTTGTACAGATACATCGGCGGTACGAATGCAAGAACATTGCCAATGCCAATGATGAATATTTTAAATGGTGGTGCACACGCAGATAATAAAATTGATTTCCAAGAGTTCATGATCATGCCTATCGGCGCACCTAGCTTCAGTGAAGGTTTACGTTGGGGTGTAGAGATCTTTCATCAATTAAAAAGCACTTTAAAGAAAAAAGGATATAGCACCAATGTAGGAGATGAAGGTGGATTCGCTCCAAATATTCAGAGCAACGAAGAAGCGATTGAAACAGTTTTAGAAGCAATACAATCTGCTGGGTATAAAACAGGTACTCAAATTGCCATTGCAATGGATGCTGCGAATAGTGAATTATGGGATGCGAAGAAAAAGAAATATGTGTTCCATAAAAGTTCTGGAAAAGAAATGAGTTCAGACCAATTGGTAAAATACTGGGAGAGTTGGGTGAAGAAATATCCAATTATATCTATAGAAGATGGTATGGCTGAAGATGATTGGGCTGGCTGGAAGAATTTAACAGATACCATTGGTAGCAAATGTCAATTGGTTGGGGACGATTTATTTGTAACCAACGTCAATCGCTTACAAACAGGTATCGACAAGAAAATTGCAAATGGTTTATTGGTTAAAGTGAATCAAATTGGTACACTTACTGAAACAATCAATGCAGTGAGCTTAGCACAAAATAATGGCTACAACACTGTGATGTCACACAGAAGTGGTGAAACAGAGGACAATACCATTGCAGATTTAGCGGTTGCATTGAACTGTGGTCAAATTAAGACAGGTTCTGCATCTCGTTCTGATCGTATGGCAAAGTACAATCAATTAATTCGTATTGAGGAGCAATTAGGCGAAACTGGATTTTTCCCAACAAAGGGAAAATTGAAGTTCGGCAATAAATAGTTCAAACTTTTACTATGCAAGCATTGAAAAAATTAATTCCATTTGTGGCCAATCGCTATTTTATAGCTTGCTTGGCTTTTGTATTATGGATGCTTTTTTTTGATCAACGCAATTTTTTTCTTCAAAGAGACCGAGCAGCTGAATTGGAAAAATTAGAACAAGCGAAAGGGTATTATGAAAAAGAAATTTCAACGACACAAGAACAGTTGAATAATTTACAAAGTAATCCTGGCGCCGTAGAAAAATATGCAAGAGAGCGCTACCTTTTAAGAAGAGAAGGAGAGGAAGTCTATTTATTTGAGGACACTTTTGCAAAAAGTGCTGAGCAGAAAAAATAAGTACCCCTTTGCATGAAAAGACAAGCACGTTATCAAGGAGTCATTGATTATTTTTTAACCAATGTACCTGTAGCTGAAACTGAATTGACGTATGACAATCCGTTTCAATTATTGGTAGCAGTGATTCTTTCTGCGCAATGCACTGATAAGCGTGTGAACTTAACAACACCAGGTATATTTAAAAAATATCCGAATCCAAAAACCATGTCCAAAGCTAGTTTCGACGATTTATTTCCTTTGGTCAGAAGCATTTCTTATCCCAATAATAAAACAAAACACCTTATTGGTATGAGTCAGTTATTGATTTCCAAATTCAATGGAGCAGTGCCTATGACGATAGAGGATTTAGTAAAGTTGCCCGGTGTAGGTCGAAAAACAGCCAATGTCATTACCAGTGTGATTGATCAGCAACCCAATATGGCGGTCGACACCCATGTGTTTAGAGTGAGTAGGAGAATTGGACTGGTGCCTATGACAGCAACCACGCCATTGGCAGTGGAGAAAGGATTAATCAAAAATATACCATCGGAATTAGTGCATAAAGCACATCATTGGCTCATCTTACATGGCAGGTATACTTGCTTGGCAAGAAGTCCAAAATGCGATAGCTGTGGCATCACCGAATTTTGCAAATACCACGAAAAAGAAACCAAGAAAAACGCAGCTAAGAAATAGGAAAACTTGAAAGTATAAAAAAAGTGCCTCAAAAATAGAGGCGCTTTTTTTATTATAAGTAAGATTCAATCGCGGTAACCAATTCTAGTTTTGTAATTGGAATACCCATGATTTTATTATAGGCTTTTGCATCCACCAAATATTTGTCTCTGATTATTTTAATCAATTGACCATTGTTAATTTCTGGAATTAAAATGGTTTCAAACCCAGCTAAAATTTCGCCTAAGTTTTTTGGGAATGGGCGCATATACTTAATGTGGGCATGACTTACAGACTTGCCTTGACTTTGCAATTGCAATACAGCACTTTTAATTGTACCATAAGTAGAACCCCATCCAAGCACCAACACTTTTCCTTTTGCTGCACCACTATCAATTGTTTGCAATGGAATGTAATCTGCTATTATATCTACTTTAGCCTGTCTCATTTTTACCATGAATTCATGGTTCTCTGGATCATAGCTTACGTTACCCGTTTCGTGTTGTTTTTCGATACCACCAATTCGATGCTCTAATCCTGCAGTACCAGGAATCGCCCAAGGTCTTGCTAATTTTTCATCCCTCTTATATGGCAAGAATTTTTCTTCTCCTTCTGCTAAGCTTGTTTTGAATTTTACTTCAATCGCAGGCAAATCGGCAGCAGCTGGAAATTTCCATGGCTCTGCACCATTGGCAATATAGCCATCACTTAAAAGAATTACCGGTGTCATATGTTGTAAAGCAATTTTCACTGCTTCAAAAGCCATAAAGAAACAATCGCTTGGGGTAGATGCTGCTAATACAGGAATCGGTGCTTCTCCATTACGACCATAATAGGCTTGCATCAAATCACTTTGCTCTGTTTTAGTGGGTAAGCCAGTGGATGGGCCACCTCTTTGAATATTAATAATCAACAAAGGAATCTCTAACATCGTCGCCAAACCAATTGCTTCTGTCTTTAATGCCATACCTGGTCCAGAAGTGGTAGTCAATCCAATCGATCCACCATAGCTTGCGCCTATTGCAGCAGTAATTCCTGCAATTTCATCTTCTGCCTGGAAAGTTTTAATCCCAAAGTTTTTATACTTACTCAATTCGTGTAAGATATCAGAAGCAGGTGTAATGGGATAAGATCCAAGGAATAAAGGCAGACCACTTTTTTGTGAAGCTGCAATTAAACCCATTGATAGTGCTTGATTGCCCATGATACTTCTGTAAGTACCTGGCTCCATCTTTGATTTTTCTACTTTATACCTTGCATTGAATAATTCAGCAGTTTCACCATAGTAGTAACCTGCTTTCAATACATCAATATTACTCTTTAAAATATTTTCTTTCTTACCAAATTTCTCTTCTAAGAAATCAATGGTGTTATCTAAGTTTCTATTGTACAACCAATAAATTAAACCAAGCACAAACATGTTCTTTGCACGATCACGTTCTTTGGTGCCTAATTCTGTATTGGACTTTAATGCTTCTCTTGTCAATTTTGTGATATCCACTTTGGTTAATTCATAACCATCTAAGCTACCATCTTCTAAAGGATTGATCCCTTCTGGATATGCAGCAAGTCTTAAATTTTTTGCATCAAATCCTTCAATATTCGCAATAATTTTTCCGCCTTTTTTCAAGCCTTTTAAATTCACTTTTAATGCAGCAGCATTCATCGCCACTAGTACATCACAGGTATCCCCCGGAGTATAAACTGGATTAGAACTAAAATGAATTTGAAATCCACTCACACCTGGAAGGGTACCGATAGGGGCCCTGATCTCCGCTGGAAAATCTGGGAAAGTCGCTAAATCAATTCCTAGTAAGGCAGTATTATTAGTAAATTGCTGTCCGGTTAACTGCATCCCATCGCCACTATCACCAGCAAATTTGATCACGACATCCTGTAAAACAACTTCTTCTTGCATATGCATCAATTGGATGACAAAGTTACAAAGCCTCGTCTCTAAAACCGCATCTTTTATCGGATTATTCTGATTTCTTGTTTAAGTTTGGGCCTTCAATATCAATCAATTATGTTCATTTGGCCCATTTTTTACCTCATTACCCAATGTTTTATGCTTTGGGGCAGTTTGAATGCGCCAGAGCAAAGACAGTCAACAGAAACATCTGTGCAGACATTTGTGCAGAAAAATAGGAGCGCTCAAATACCATTGGATAGCAACACTCAATACCTATATCTAAGTTTTGACGACGGCCCTTTGTTAGGCACTTCGGCTTGTATTTCAATATGCGAAAATGAAAATGTAAAAGCAACATTTTTTCAAATTGGATTACATCAATCAAGGTCTAATTGGGGAAAAAAATTATACAATCGTATTCTTAGTCGCCCTGATTTATTTTTAATAGGTAACCACACTTTCACACATACTTATGGTAAATATGTGCAGTTTTACAAACAGCCTGATAAAGCATTAGCAGATTTCATACATGGAGCGGATGTCTTAGAAACAACCAATCATATTGTTCGTTTACCAGGTAACAATGGATGGAGAACAGATAGCATTCGTTTTTCTAGTAAATTAGTTCGTCCTTTATTGAATAAGTTGGATAGCGCTGGATTCGATGTGGTAGGCTGGGACCTAGAATGGAATTACACTAAAAAAGGGCCCCCTATCCAATCTGCTTCTGAAATGGCTAAAATGGTGGATAGTATGTTTGCCCTAAAAGCCAATAAAACAAAGAACCATTTAGTAGTTTTAATGCACGACCACATGTTTAGATACAAAGCTGATTCTGTTCAGCTTGTTCAGTTCATACAATTACTAAAATCTGGCAATCAATATCAATTTGCTACCTTGGATCATTATCCAGGCTTAAAAAATTCAAGGATTAACAATTAATAAAGACGACGTTTCGATGCAATTTTGTATTTTTATAGTAGCTAAAATTTAACAATATGTCTGCATTTAAAACAGGTAATCCAACTTTAACAGAAAAAATATTTGACAAGTCATTACACGACAATGCGAATGCATTTGGTGTGATGAGCGTCCGCGGTACCATTCACAAATTCGGTTTCTTATTATTGATGGTGATGGCCTCGGCGATGTATGTTTGGAACGTCTATGCAGAAGGCAATACCAACACTGCAACCACTTTAATGATTACAGGCGCAATTGGTGGCTTGGTCTTGGCATTGGTGGTGATGTTTAAACCACAATGGGCTGGTTATATCACGCCAGCATATGGTATTTTAGAAGGTTTATTCATTGGAGGCATTAGTGCATTTTTTAATGCCATGTTTGCTAAAAATTATCCAAATATTATTTTACATGCAGTGGGTTTAACATTAGGCGTGGCTGTTGCCATGTTCTTCTTATATAATTTTAGAATCATTACAGTCACCAATAAACTAAGATCCATTATTATGTCTGCCACCATGGGGATTGGTTTATTTTATTTGATTGTATGGATTGCAGGCATGTTTGGTTTTGAAATGGGTTTTGCTTTTGATAGTTCTCCATTGAGTATTGGCATTAGCTTATTTATTGTATGTATCGCTGCATTGAATTTATTATTAGATTTTGATGCGATCGAAAAAGCCGCAGAGATGGGCGCACCAAAGTATATGGAATGGTATGGTGCATTTGGTTTACTAGTGACCTTGGTTTGGTTATATTTAGAAATGTTGAAATTATTGAGCAAGTTGAATTCTAAAGACTAATGGAATATAAACGCGGTAGCCTGAGCGATGAGGAGTTAATTCATTTATACGAGTCCATTTTATGGCCAAGGATGATTGAAGAGAAAATGTTGGTCTTACTTAGGCAAGGAAAAATCAGCAAATGGTTTAGTGGGATTGGCCAAGAGGCAATTGCTGTCGGCGCTACATTAGCGATGGATCCTACCGAATGGATTATGCCATTACACCGAAATTTAGGGGTGTTTACTTCACGCAAAATGCCTTTGATAGATTTATTCAAACAATGGCAAGGAGATAGAAGTAGTTATAGTAAAGCCAGGGAAAGAAGTTTTCATTTTGGTAGCAAAGCACACCATGTATGTGGTATGATTTCTCATTTGGGCCCTCAATTAGCGATTGCAGATGGGGTGGCATTGGCTTATCAACAAAGAGGTCAGTTAAAAGCAAGTATGGCATTCACTGGAGATGGAGGTACAAGCGAAGGTGATTTTCATGAAGCATTGAATGTGGCTGCTGTTTGGAATTTGCCTGTTATTTTCATCATCGAAAATAATGGCTATGGCTTGAGTACACCAACCAATGAACAATATAAATGCGATCATTTAGTAGACCGTGCAAAAGGCTATGGCATGGAAGGTATTCGAATTGATGGGAATAATATTTTGGAAGTATATCAAACTGTAAAAGGGGTACGCGATTATTGTATCAATCAACAGAAACCTTATTTAATTGAATGTGATACGTTCAGAATGCGTGGACATGAGGAAGCGAGTGGTGTAAAATATGTACCAAAACATTTGATGGAAATATGGTCCTTGAAAGATCCGATTAAAAACTACGAGCAATTCTTAATTCAAGAAAATGTATTGACAGAAATGCAAGTGGCAGATATCCGTAACCGATTCAAAGATCAAATGGAAGCAGATCTTAGAAAAGCCATGGAGCCAGAAACATTTGAGCCTTCTATTGCTGCTGAATTAGTAGATGTATTTGCGCCTATACCTGCTTCAAACATTCCGGATTATAGTTTGGTTGAGACAGCACAGAAAACCAATAAAAGATTTATCGAAGCTATTAGTGATGCATTAAGACAGTCGATGGAAAAATATCCAGAGATGATCATCATGGGACAAGATATTGCTGAGTATGGTGGGGCATTTAAAATAACAGAAGGATTTGTAGATCAATTTGGAAAACAAAGAATACGCAATACGCCTATTTGTGAAAGTGCCATTATAGGTGCTGCACTAGGTTTAAGTATGGAAGGGATGAAGTCGGTGGTGGAAATGCAGTTCGCGGATTTCGTAACAGTTGCCTTCAATCAAATTGTTAATAATTTAGCCAAGATGCATTACCGTTGGGGACAAAACGCCGACGTAGTGGTGCGCATGCCTACAGGTGGCGGCGTGGGTGCAGGTCCTTTTCATTCTCAATCCAATGAAGCATGGTTTACACATGTACCAGGATTGAAAGTAGTGTATCCATCCAATCCAACCGATGCAAAAGGATTATTAATTGCTGCACTAGCAGAACCTAATCCTATTTTATATTTTGAGCATAAGGCTTTGTATAGAAGTATCGAAGAACAAATTCCGGATGCGATATATCAAATTGAAATTGGTAAAGCAAATATACTACAAGAAGGTACAGATGCTACCATCATTACCTATGGTATGGGGGTGCTTTGGGCAAAAGCATATCAACAAGCACATTCAGATCAATCTATTTATATCTTAGACTTAAGAACCTTATCACCATTGGATTATACTGCAATTGAATTGGCGGTAAAAGCAACCGGTAAATTGATGCTCTTACACGAAGATAATTTAACAGGCGGTATTGGTGGAGAGATTAGTGCATGGGTTGCAGAGCATTGCTTTGAACATTTAGATGCACCGATTATGCGATGTGCCTCTTTGGACACGCCTATTCCATTCAATAAAACTTTAGAAAAGCAATACATGGCCAATGATCGCTTAGAAGAAATGATGCAGCAATTATTAAATTACTAGATTAATAAAAAAGCCCCTTAAATTTTCTTAAGGGGCTTTTTATTTAATTAGGGTTGTTACTACGATACACACGTAGGAAATTCCCACCCAATACTTTTTTAATATCCTTATTGGAATAACCTCTAGCGATTAATGCTTTGGTGAAATTAGGATAATCTAGCACGGTGCTCAATCCTTGTGGGGCTGAATTAATACCATCAAAGTCTGAGCCAATCCCGACATGGTCAACGCCAATCAAATTAACGATATGGTCAAAGTGTTGCATCAATTGTTCAATCGTTGGCTTGATGGCTTCACTTTCCGTTTTATATTTATCAGATATCATTGTGAAAGCATATTCTCTTTGTATGCCTGTAGCCAATAAGGAATCTATTTCTGCACTATGTGCTTTTCTAAATGCCATATCTTTTTTGCTGAAATTACTATCTACAAATCCAGAAAAAAAGTTCAAACAAATTACACCACCATTTTTTCCAACGGCTTTAATTTGTTCATCTTTTAAATTTCTTGTAACTGGACAAATACTGTAAGCATTGCTATGAGATGCAATCACAGGTTTTGTAGTGGTATTGATCGCATCCCAAAATGTGGTTTCCCCAACATGAGAAATATCCACGATAATACCTAATTGATTCATGCGTGCAATAATTGCTTTACCAAAAGAGGTTAAACCTTTTGGTCCCGTATAGGTTGAATTTTTTTCGTCTGCATGAGAGCTTGCCCAAGTTGGCGAATTGTTCCAAGTCAATGTCATATAACGTACTCCTCGGTTGTAAAATGTATCTAATTTATTGATATCATCTTCGATCATGTGTCCACCTTCTACACCATACTGCGCTACAATTTTACCCGCTTTTAATGCAGCATTCATTGTTTTCCAATCTTTAGCAACTACTATTTTATCTGGGTTCCTTGCAGCCACCGCATCCATCGTATCCATCTCACGCATGGCCCATGCATATGGTTTTACTTTTTCGCCATCACACCAAATAGAAAACAATTGATAATCCAATCCGCCTTCCTTGAATCTTTTTAAGTCGGAATGATTGATGCCGGTTAGGTCTTGGTCAAAACTTACTTTTTTTTCGATACAGGCTGTTACAGCATCATTGTGCGTATCTACTAAAACCGATTTGTAGTGAATTTTTTGGCTAAATCCTGTGATGCTAATTGCGCAAAACAGGACAGATAGGTATTTCATGGGTGGGATCCTTTTAATTGACAACTAAAATAGCTATTTTTGCGCACAGAAAAACGACTATGTTAGATAAATTAGAAGCCATAAAAGCTAGATTTGATCAGGTTGGGGTGGCTTTGACCAATCCAGAGATCATCAATAACCAATCTGAATTTGGCAAGTTCAGTAAGGAATACCGTTCTTTAGAGAAAATCGTCATTCCTTATGAGCGCTACGTAAAAGTATTGGCGGAACATAAATTTGCAAAAGAGTCTTTAAATGGAGATGATGCAGATATGCGTGAATTAGCAAAAATGGAAATGCCTGGACTAGATGAAGAAAAAGAAAATTTAGAAAAAGAACTGACTAAATTATTGATTCCAAAAGATCCTCAAGATGACAAGAATGCCATCATTGAATTAAGAGCAGGTACAGGAGGTGATGAGGCAAGTTTATTTGTGGGGGATTTATTGACGATGTATACAAGGTATTGTCAGAAAAAAGGATGGAAAGTTGCATTAGTAAGTGAGAGTGAAGGTTCAGTGGGTGGTTATAAGGAAGTGATATTAGAAGTAGTGGGTGAAGATGTATATGGTACGATGAAATTTGAAAGTGGCGTACACCGTGTACAACGTGTACCTTCTACTGAAACACAAGGAAGGGTGCATACTTCTGCTGCAACTGTTGCTGTGATGCCAGAAGCGGAAGAAGTAGATTTTGTGTTGAATCCGGCAGATGTCAAAATGGAAACTTCTCGAAGTGGTGGAGCGGGTGGACAAAACGTAAATAAAGTAGAGACCAAAGTGATGTTGACGCATATACCAACAGGCACAGTCATCATTTGTCAAACAGAGCGTTCACAGTTAGGAAACCGTGAAAAAGCAATGGGCATGATGCGTACAAAATTATTTGAAGAACAAGTGCGTAAACAAGAAGATGAAATTTCAAGACACCGTAAAACATTGGTAAGCACCGGAGATAGAAGTGCTAAGATTAGAACCTATAACTGGCCACAGGGAAGGGTTACAGACCACCGCGTGAATGTGACTTCTTATAATTTAGATGCAGTAGTCAATGGAGAAATCGATGAATTTATTGAAGCATTACAAATGGCAGAGAACGCCGAAAAAATGTTGGTGCAAAATTAATTTACCTTGCTAAGTTTTGTTCCCATTGCCATGCAGTGCGCATCATGTCTTCTAAATCATACTTACAATGCCATCCTAATTGTTTGACTGCATGGTCATTGTTGGCGTAAATGGAAACAATATCACCTGCTCTGCGTGGGCCAATCTCGTAATTTAATGCTACGCCACTTACTTTTTCAAATGCATGGATCGCTTCTAATACTGTGATACCATTACCAGTTCCAAGATTAAAGACTTCGCAGCTATTGGATTGATTGTTTTTTATGGAATATTGAATGGCCAATGTATGCGCATGTGCAATATCGCAAACATGGATATAGTCTCTAATACAGGATCCGTCTCGGGTATCGTAATCATTACCATGCACCTGCATCTTAGGTAATTTGCCAATCGCTGTTTGTGTAATGGCTGGAACTAAGTTTTGTGGTCTGCCGATAGGTAATTCTCCAATAGCAGTTGAAGGATGTCCACCTACTGGATTGAAGTACCTGAGTAAGATAGTTGATAATGGATGTGCGAATGCGGCATCCTTTACAATGGTCTCTCCCATTTGCTTGGTGGCCCCATATGGAGAAGCAGCAGTTTGCAATGGTGTATGTTCAGTAACAGGAATGGTGGCAGGGTTGCCATATACCGTGCAAGAAGAGGAAAATATAAAGTGTGGTGCATTGTATTTCACAGCCATTTGTAATAAATGCACTAAAGAGCTGATATTGTTTTCGTAATAATCTAATGGTTTTTCAACAGATTCACCAACTGCTTTGTAAGCAGCGAAATGAATGACACCAGCAATATCAGGGTTGGCAATAAAAACCGCTTCTGTGGCTTTCTTATCTGTTAGGTCAACTTTATAATTTGTAATCTTTTTACCTGTTATTTTTTCAATACCTAATAAAGAGGTATCCGATGCCCTAGATAAATTATCGATAGAGATCACATTAAATCCATTTTCAACTAAATCCACAATAGTATGTGCCCCAATAAAACCACACCCACCGGTAACTAGAATAGTTTGCATTAAAAATTTTTAGAATACAAAGAAACGAAATTATTAGGGAAAAAGAATCAAATCCTATTGAGCCAATGTGAATCCAACAGTGGTACCAACGTTCAATTGGCTTCTGACATGGATGTTTTCTCCATGTGCTTCTATAATATGTTTGCAAATAGCTAAGCCTAGTCCTGTACCTCCAATTTCCCTGCTTCTTGCATCGTCTGTTCTATAAAAACGTTCAAACAATCTTGGGATATGGGATTCTTCTATACCAATACCATTATCGGTAATTTCAATCAACACTTTTTTGTCGTCTAACAAGTATACGCTTGCAATCATTTCTCCATCTATCTTTCCATATTTTACGGCATTAGAAAAAATATTCACTAAGACTTGATAAATTTTATTTTTATCAGCAAAAACTTCAACTGGTATTTCACTCCCTTTTTTAAATTGGAATTGAATATTTTTTTTCAGTAATTTAACATTTAAGTTTTGGACAGATTCCACAATAAGATCTTGTATGATAAACTGCTGCTTTAAAATTGGCTCCTTGTTGATCTCTAAGTTGGTGATGACATCTACATCATTTAAAAGACCAACTAGGCGTTGAACATTGGCCTCGGCCTGTCCAATAAATTTTTTACTCAGTTTTGGATCATCCACTGCGCCATCAGCTAATAATTCTAAATAACCTTGTATTGCGAAAATAGGCGTCTTGATTTCATGAGACAGATTTTGTAGAAATTCTTTTCTAAACTGCTCATTGGACTGTAATGTTTGAATTTCATTCGTTTTTTGCGTAGCCCATTTTTCTACATCCACTCTTACGTCGTCTATCCCTTTATTGGGCAATATATATTTTTGATAGGCTTCTTCTCTTTTACTGGCTTTTGTGTAAGAAATTAACTTATAAATAAGTTTAATTTTTTTGTAAATAAAAAATTCAAGAATTTGGTACACTAGTAGGTAGATGACACTAAAACAAGCAATGAAATAGGCCAACACTAACTTCCAATTTGTAATCAACACAAATACACTCAAAGCCATCAAGCTTGATAGAAGTAAAGCAGTCAACAAAGCCAATTGCCTTGGCGAAAGGTTTTTATTTTTAAACATGTTTTAATGGAGCTATCTAAGCCTGAAACAAAGGTATTTAGTTTCGGCTAATAGTCAAATTTATATCCAACCCCTTTCACTGTAGTAATACAGTCGATACCTAATTTGACCCTTATTTTTCTGATGTGTACATCAATGGTTCTGTCACCAACAATCACATCGTTACCCCAAACCTGAGATAAGATCTCATTTCTTAAAAAGACACGACCAGGTTGGGCAGCTAATAAGTAGAGTAATTCAAATTCTTTTTTAGCCAATACATGCACTATACCATTTAAAACAGTTTTGTATTGTTCTGAATCAATTACAAGGTCTTTAATATTTAAGGTCTTAGTTTCTGTTGTAGCAGGTTGTATTCTTCTGAACAAGGCACTGATTCTGCTTACAAGTACTTTTGGACTAATTGGTTTATTGATAAAATCATCTCCTCCTAATTCTAAACCTTTGATATGTGATACCTCGTCATTCAGTGCAGTTAACAATACAATCAAAGTTTTATCAAACTGTTTGTTAGATCTTAAATATTCACACACTTCAAATCCATTGCGCTTTGGCATCATCACATCTAAGATGATACAATCTGGATTAAATTCTTTTGCTTTCTCAATCGCTTCGCTTCCGTCTTTAGCAGATTCAACTTCATACCCTGCTTTATTCAAGTGGAAGCTTATAATTTCGATGATATCTGGTTCATCGTCTGCAATGAGTATTTTGATCGGGCTATTTTCCATAAATTATTAAACAAAAATACCCTTTTATCAGCATAAGACTGGGCTAGTGTAATATTAATTAATTGTTAACTAGACAATTCTAATGAACTACTGGGAAAAGATTTTAGCCCTTCATCAAATGTAAAATATATGGGTTTGCTTTTTTCTCCCTACCCCAGGTGGTTACTGGTCCATGGCCCGAATAGATGGTCATGGTATCTGGTAATGGAAAAATTTGAGTTTGTATGCTTTTAATCAAATCCAATGGGTTACTTCCTGGCAGATCTGTTCTGCCTACACCGTCTTTAAAAATTAAATCTCCACCAATCAAAAAATCTTGTGCCTCATTATAAAAACAGACACTACCTGGAGAATGCCCTGGTGTCTCAAGTACTTTAAATTGGTCTTTTCCAAATTGAATCAATTCGTCTTGTTGTATGTATTGTACTTTTCCTTTGTAGGCTTCAGTAGGCACACCCCATCTTGCGCCACCTTCTGGCAAGCGATCAATGACTGCTTGTTCTTTTTGATGAAATAATGCAGTCAATCCATAAGTGTCACTTACAAAATTATTACCAAATACATGGTCTAAATGACAATGGGTGTTCAATAGTAAAGTAGGTGTCAAATGATTGTCTGCAATGAAGTTGGCAAGTTGCGCTTCTTCATGTTTTAAATAACAACCCGGATCAATGATGATGGCTTCCTTTTCGGAATTGAATAGGACAAAAGTATTTTCCTGAAATGCATTGAAACAAAAACTTTGAATGGTCAACATGAATTAAAATTTATTTTTTGAGGGCTTCTAAAATGTTTTTTACAATTGCTGGCCCTTCATAAATAAATCCTGTCCATACTTGTACTAAACTAGCACCTGCATCCAATTTTGCTTTTGCATCTGCTGGCTTGAAAATGCCACCACTTGCAATAATGGGTAGTCGATTACCAATGCCTTTGTATAAATACTCCAACACTTCATTTGATTTGTTAAGCAATGGTTGTCCACTTAATCCACCTGCGCCTATCTCTTTAGCGCGGGCTATATTTTTAGGATTCAAGAGGCTACGATCCAATGTGGTATTGCTTGACACCAATCCGTCTATTTTTACTTCCGAAGTCAATGCAATGATATCATCCAAGGCGCTTTTTTCTAAATCGGGTGCAATTTTTAATAGGATGGGTTTATTATTTTGATTGATCAGTTGTAGTTCAGAAAATATTTTTCTCAAGGCTTCTTTTTCTTGTAATTCACGTAAGCCAGGTGTATTAGGAGAACTTACATTGACCACAAAATAATCTACCACTTCTTCTAGTCCTATAAAATTGTTGCAATAATCTTTCCAAGCTTCTTGGTTTTCAGTGACTTTGTTTTTACCAATATTCCCACCAATAATTAAATTGGATTGGGTAGATGCTTTTCTTTCTTTTAATCTTTTAGCAATAGCTTCTACGCCATCGTTGTTAAAGCCCATACGATTGATCAAGGCTTGTTGATCTTTGAGTCTAAACAATCTTGGTTGCGCATTGCCAGCTTGTGGCTTAGGCGTCACCGTACCAATTTCAACAAATCCAAAACCTAACATTTCTAAACCATCCAAATGTGCTGCGTTCTTATCAAATCCTGCACCAAGTCCCACTGGGTTAGGAAAATGCAAACCAAAAACTGTTTTCGCTAAACTTGGGTCTTGCAATTGAAATTGACCACTCAACCATGTATTGAACACAGGCAATGCTGCCGCTACATCTAGGCCCTTCATAGAGACCTGGTGTGCTATTTCAGGAGGAAGTAAAAACAAGGTGTTTCTGATAATTGGATAGATCATGGCTCAAATTTACAATGAAATATTTAGTTGCATAAACAACTTTTTATAAAAAAGCCTACATTTAGGGTGTCAATTAAAGACTTTTTTTATGCAAGAAGCGTATATCGTAGCAGGTTTTAGAACAGCAGTGACTAAAAGTAAAAAAGGAGGCTTCCGTTTTATGCGTTCAGACGAATTGGCCATTGAACTCATTCAAGGTTTAATGAAATCCTTGCCATCATTGGAATACAAATTAATTGACGATGTGATTGTGGGCAATGCAGTGCCAGAGGCGGAACAAGGTTTGCAATTTGGTAGAATCATTGCTGCAAAAGCATTGGGAATAGAAGTGCCGGGCATTACCATCAATCGATACTGTGCAAGTGGTCTAGAAAGTATTGCCATGGCGACTGCTAAAATCAGAACAGGCATGGCAGATTGTATTATTGCTGGTGGAACAGAATCCATGTCCATGGTCCCAACTGCGGGTTGGAAAACTGTTCCAGCTTATTCGATTGCTAAAGATGAGCCAGATTTTTATTTATCAATGGGTTTAACTGCAGAGGCGGTGGCCAATGAATACCATGTAAGCAGGGAAGATCAGGATGCGTTTGCAATGGCTTCGCACCAAAAAGCCAAACAAGCAATTGACAATGGTCATTTCAAGAAAGGCATCCTGCCAATAGAAATTACTGAGACTTATCTCAACGAAAACAATAAGAAAGCAACAAGAAATTTCACAGTGGATACGGATGAAGGGGTTCGTGCAGATACCACATTAGAAGCTTTAGCAAAATTAAAACCCGCATTTGCAATGAAAGGAAGCGTAACTGCTGGTAACTCCTCTCAAACAAGTGATGGCGCAAGCTTTGTGGTGGTGATGAGTGAAAGTTTAATGCAATCTCTAGGACTTAAACCAATTGGAAGATTAGTCAATTGTGCAGTGGCTGGTGTGCATCCAAGAATCATGGGGATTGGACCAATAGAAGCTGTGCCAAAAGTATTGAAGCAGGCAGGCATGTATTTGGATCAGATAGACCTTTTTGAACTCAATGAAGCCTTTGCCTCTCAGTCCTTAGCTGTGATACGTACCCTAGGATTAAACCAAGAAAAAGTGAATATCAATGGGGGTGCCATTGCCTTAGGTCATCCTTTGGGTTGTACTGGGTCAAAGTTAACTGTACAGATAATCAATGACTTAGAGCGTTTAAATAAGCGATATGGTATTGTCACAGCCTGTGTTGGTGGAGGCCAGGGCGTGGCTGGAATCATCGAAAAACTCTAAAATAACGTTTATCCATTTTTTATTGCTTTTTGGGTAAAATGCAATAGCTTAGAACTTCATTATTTTAATCAGAAAATAGTTCATATGCGTATTATTACCCTTAGCTCTATGCTATTTGCAGCTGTATTGACAATCGGTCAAGCAAATGCTCAAAAAGTAAAGAAAGTTGCTGCTGCTCCAGTAGCCTCTACAGAAAAAGTAGACCTCAATAAAGTATTTAAAGATTGGAAGCCAAGAAATATTGGACCAGCAAGTATGAGTGGGCGTGTCACGACCATTGATGCCGAAGTGGCGAATCCAAATCATATTTGGATTGGTGCTGCATCTGGTGGTGTTTGGAAAACAAGCAATGCCGGTGTAAGCTGGACGCCAGTTTTTGACGAACAACCAATTTTAAATATTGGTGCATTAGCCATCCAACAATCTAATCCAAGCGTGGTTTGGGTAGGTACAGGAGAAGGTAATCCAAGAAACTCTATTAGTATTGGAGAAGGTATTTATAAAACAATGGATGCGGGTAGAACTTGGAAGCGCATGGGTTTAGAGCAAACAAGAAATATCCATAGAGTGGTGATTGATCCTTCTAATCCAAATACAGTCTATGCTGGAGCGATTGGAAATCCCTATGGTCAGAGCAAAAACAGAGGTGTTTACAAAACGACAGATGGTGGAGATACATGGAATCAAATCTTATTTACCAATGACACTTCGGGTCCTGGTGATATGATTATGGATCCTTCTAATCCGAATAAATTATTTGTGGCGATGTGGCATCACTACCGTAACCCATTTCATTTAGAAAGTGGCGGTAAGGGAAGTGGTTTGTACATGACCATTGATGGCGGTAAAAATTTCATCAAACTAGGAAAAGAACATGGTTTACCTGATGGCGATTTAGGTCGTGTAGGAATTACGATTAGCCGTTCCAATCCAAATGTGGTGTATGCTTTGGTAGAATCAAAGAAAAGTGGTTTATATAAGAGTGATGATGGTGGCTATTCTTGGAAATTAGTGAATGGTCAAAAGTCGATTGTAGACAATCGTCCTTTCTATTTTCAAGACATCATTAGTGACCCATTGAATGAAAATACATTATGGTATATCAGTCAAACAGTTCAAAAAAGTATTGATGGTGGAAAGAATTTTGAAACCATTATTCCTTACAGTGGTATCCATCCAGATCACCATGCTTTTTGGATTCATCCAACCGATAATAAATACATCATTGATGGAAATGACGGTGGTATAGGCATCACACGTGATGGTGGAAAAACTTGGATGTTTGATGAAAAAATTCCTGTAGGACAATTTTATCATGTGAATGTAGACAATGAAATTCCTTATCATGTGATGGGAGGTATGCAAGACAATGGTTCTTGGAGAGGCCCTGCGTATACAACAACACAAGGGGGTATTCGCAATTTTGATTGGGATAATTTATGGGGCGGAGATGGATTTGATGCGATGCCTGATCCAGAAGACGCTAATTGGGTGTATGCGATGAGTCAAGGCGGAAGCGTAGGAAGATACAACACTGTAACAGGACAATCTTCTTCTATCAGACCTCCAGCACCAGATGCAAAAACATTATTACGTTTTAACTGGAATGCTGCGATTGCACAAGATCCATTTGATAAAAAAACAATTTATTTTGGTTCTCAATTTTTACATAAGAGCACTAATAAAGGGGCTGCTTGGGAATTGATTTCTCCAGATTTAACCACCAATGATAGTGCTAAAATTGATCAAACAAATAATGGTGGATTGAGCATTGACATTACTGGTGCAGAAAATTTTTGTACGATTATTTGTATTGCGCCAAGTGCGGTACAAAAAGGACTAATCTATATTGGAACCGATGATGGTAAAGTACAAATGACAACCAATGGTGGTGCAACTTGGACAGATCTAACAGCCAATATTACTGGTTTACCTCAAGGTGCTTGGATCCCTCAAATAAGAACATCTGCATACAATGCTGACGAAGTTTTTGTGGTGGTGAACAATTATAGACAAGGTGATTTTGCACCTTATATTTTTAGATCAATGGATGCAGGTAAGACTTGGACTAGAATGGTGGATGAAAAGAAAGTGACAGGTTATGCTTTAACAGTATTGCAAGATCCAACGTCACCAAATTTAATTTTTGTTGGAACAGAACAAGGGATGTACATCAGTTTAGACAATGGTGTTCAATTCCAACAATGGAAAAACGGATATCCATCTGTATCTACCTATGATTTTGCAATTCAAGACAGAGAGGCAGATTTAGCCATCGCTACATTTGGTAGAAGCTTATGGATATTGGATGATATTCGACCATTAAGAAAACTAGCAGCAGCACAGACTACGAAATTCTTTATGAGTGTGCCTCCAACTGCAATCAATTTGTCTATCAAGAATTCACCTTATGAGTGGAGCACTTGGGGTATGTGGGATGCGCCAAATAAACCAACAGGTATGGCCATTTCTATCTACTCAACAGATTCTGTAAAGAAAGCAAAAGTGCAAATTAAAGATGCGATGGACAGCGTGATTAGAAATTTAAATGTAAAATTAGATTCAACAGGTTTGAATAGAAGCTATTGGGGTTTTGAACAAAAAGGAAAAAGAGGTGCTGGTGCACCAAAAACTGGTGGTGGCGGATTTGGTAGAAGAATGGCAGAAGGTGCAGCAGATGCAAGCCCTTCAGAAGATAGAGAATTCACAGGCAGAGATGTATTGCCTGGTAAGTATAAAGTAGTCGTTACAGCAGGTAATTGGAAAGATTCTGCCATGGTTGAAGTAGCAGATGATCCAAGAATTCCAAGCAGAAACGAAGTGGTACTTGCTCAGGATAAATTATTAAATCAATTGCAAGTGGTTGCAGATAAATACAATGCTGCACAAGACCAATTAGATGATGCAGATTTAATGTTAACACAATTAAAGACGGAGTGGAAAGATAAAAAAGATAAAGGCTTAGATAGCTTGAATAAAGTACACAAAGCCATTACTGAGAAAGTGAAGAACTTAAGAGAAATGATGGTGGGCAAAAAACAAGAGAAGCAAGGATATGGTACTGTGCCAACCATTACGCCAATTGGTATTATCCGCAATGCAAGTATGCTAGTAATGGGTAAAACAACTATGCCAGGTGCACAAGAAGACCGCGCCATTGCAGAAGCGAATATAGCAGCAGCAGATGTTGTTACAAAAGTGAATGCATTTTTTGCAAAAGATTGGGCAGACTTTAGAAAATTAGTAGAGGCAACACCAATTAAAAAATTCAAAGAAATAGAAGCGATTAAATAATGACGCAGCCCTCCGATTGGAGGGCGCTATAAATTTCAATTATGAAAAAACTACTTTTTGTATTTGCCGCATTTGTTGGACTACTTTCAGTGAGTCCTTCACAAGCGCAAAAGAAAAAACCAACTGAGCCAATCAAGCCAGTTGAATTGACGCAAGACCCCATTATTAAAGCACAAAGTTTTAGACTAGTAGGCCCATTCCGAGGCGGAAGAGCTGCGGCAGGTGTGGGTTCCTATACCGATGTGAATACATTTTATATGGGTGCAACAGGCGGTGGTGTATGGAAAACAACCGATGCTGGCAATAACTGGAAAAATATTTCTGATGGCTATTTTGGAGGCACGATTGGTGCCATTGCCATTGCGCCATCGAACGAATCGATTGTATATGTTGGCGAAGGGGAGAATTCTATGCGTGGTAACGTAAGTGAAGGTTTAGAGGGCATGTGGAAGTCAACGGATGATGGTAAGACATGGAAGAATATAGGCTTAAAAGAAGGTCGTCATATTGTTCGTTTGATTGTGCATCCAAAAAATCCAGATATTGTATGGGCTGCTGTGATGGGACATTTATTTGGTCCAAATGAAAACAGAGGTATATACAAGAGTATAGATGGAGGTGCTACATGGAAAAAAGTGTTGTATGTGAATCCACAAACTGGTGCGAGTGATTTAATCATTGATCCAAGTAATCCAGACATTATGTACGCGGGTACATGGGAATTGATTCGTACGCCCTATAGTTTAGAAAGTGGTGGCGCTGGTTCAGGCATGTATAAAAGTACTGACGGTGGTGATACTTGGGTGTCAATTAAAAACAATAAAGGATTACCTAAGGGTGTGTGGGGAATTGTTGGTGTAGCAGTCGCAAAATCAAACACGGATAAATTATATGCATTGATTGAAAATGCGAATGGTGGATTATACGTATCAAATGACGCAGGAAAAAATTGGGAATTAGCAAGTAGTGATAATAATATTCGTCAACGTGCTTGGTACTACACCAAAGTATTTGTTGATCCAGCAGATGAAAATAAAGTCTACTGTCCTAATGTGAACTTTATGGTGTCTGCTGATGGTGGTAAAAACTTTACCACATTAAGAACACCTCATGGTGATCACCATGATTTATGGATTGATCCTAAGAACGGTAAAAGAATGATTGTATCTGATGATGGTGGTGCACAAGTAAGTTTGGATGCAGGTAGAAACTGGAGTGGTTTGATGAATCAACCAACTGTACAAGTGTATCGTTTGAGTACTGACAATAGTTTCCCTTACCGTATTTTAGCTGCGCAACAAGACAATTCAGCATTCAGAATTAAGTCAAGTACCTATGGTGCGTTCATAGCCGAAAGCGATTTTGATGTGACTGCGGGTGGCGAAAGTGGTTATATTGTGGCTGATCCATTGAATAGTGATATTGTGTATGGTGGATCTTATGGCGGATTGATCACAAGATATGACCATAAAACAGGTGAGAATAGAACGATCAACGTGTGGCCTGATAATCCAATGGGTGCTGGTGCAGAGGCGATGAAGTATCGTTTCCAATGGAATCATCCAATCTTCTTCTCGCCACATAATCCAAAGAAATTATACACAGCAGGTAACCATTTATTTTCAACAGAAAATGAAGGTGCAAGTTGGGCTATGTTATCTCCAGATTTAACGACAGATGATAAGACAAAACAAAAAAGTTCTGGTGGGCCCATTACACAAGACAACACGAGTGTAGAATATTATTGCACCATTTTCACTGCTGCTGAATCGCCAGTTGAAAAAGATTTATTATGGACAGGTAGTGATGACGGTGTGATTAGTGTAAGTAAAGATGGTGGTAAAACATGGGCGAATGTAACACCAAAAGATGCGCCAAAATGGATGATGTGGAATAGAGTAGAAGTAGATCCAATCAGAAAAGGAACTGCTTATTTTGCAGGAACAAGGTACAAGTTAGACGACTTTGCACCTTATATCTACAAAACAACTGACTACGGTGCTACATGGACTAAAATCACCAACGGAATAGATCCAATGCACTTTACAAGAGCGATTGTAGCTAGTCCAAGAAAAGCAGGTGTCTTGTTTGCAGGTACTGAGTATGGATTGTATGTATCTATCAATGATGGTGCATCTTGGGAGCGTTTCCAATTAGATCTTCCAGTTACGCCTATCACTGATTTATTGATAAAGGACCATAACTTAATTGTGGGAACACAAGGAAGAAGTATTTATGTTTTAGATGACTTGTCTTTTATTGAAAATTTCCAACCTGCGCCAACTGCAAGTCAAGTATTTCCTATTGCCAACACTTATCGCGTACCTCCACAAATGGGAGGCAGAAGAGGACGTGGCGTTTCAGTAAGTATGCCTGCGAATGTAGGGATGAATCCTGCCAAAGGCGTGGTGATCAAATATTGGAAAGCAAATGGATCTGAATCTGATTCTACTAGAGTCATGATTAGTATTTTAGATGATCAGAAAAAAGTGATTAAAACAATCAATCATTCTGAACCAGGTGGTCCAAGCACTGAGGCTGGGTTACAAAGTTTTGTTTGGAATATGTACCATAAAGAAGCAGAAAAACCGGAGACTGGTTTGATTCTTTGGAATGGTTCAACAAGCCCAGTATTGGCTGCTCCAGGTAAATACACAGCAAAAGTGACAATCGATAATACAGTGAGCGAAATGCCATTTACAATTGTGGCCGATCCAAATTATAAAGTTTCTGATGCAGATCTAAAAGCACAGGAACAATTCTTATTAAAAGTATCTGGCACATTCAGTGACATCATGAAAAATCTAAAGAGCATCAAAGAATTGCGTGCACAGATTGGTATGTTACAGAAGAAGACAAAAGATTCTGCATTCCAAAAACAAGCAAAAGAAGTCTTGGCTAGTTTAACTTCGATCGAAGAAGCTTTGCATCAAACAAAAGCAAAAAGTGGACAGGATGTATTGAATTTCCCTATACGCTTAGACGATAAAATTGCCGGTGTATTTGAATCAGCAGCAGCGGGCTACACTGCACCAACACAACAAGTACAAGGGGTGTATGAAGTATTGAAAGGTCAAGTAGATGCGGAATTCAATAAGTTGGAGACACTGAAGAAAACAGGAATCAAAAAATTAAACGATGCAGTACATCAATTAGCCATTCCAATTATTGGAGGATAATTGAACAACCTATTGAATACAGTATTCAATAGGTTGTTTGCTTGAATAAAAAAAAGGTCCCGAAATTTCGGGACCTTTTTTTATGATTGTTTCAATAGCAATAAGAAGCTATAATAATTTTAAATTATTCTATTCAAAATCTTTATACAATAAATATTTTTTACGCATTTGCTTGAATGCAGTTAAACCTGGTTGCCAGCTAGCTCTAATAGTTGCTGCAGATTGACCTGATTTTAATTGCTCCATCAATACAGCGTTGCCTGCTAATTTATTGAAGAAGTAGTCGGTGCTTAGTTTTGATTTAGGTTCAATAAAAAAACTATCTTTTTTGGGGAATGCTTGGTACATCTCTATGATTAAATCTAGGTCAATCTTTTTTGGAGCTTGTTGCTTACTTAAATCCCATCCGTAGCAGGTCTGTCCATACAATTTTGAACTCATTGCGCCCGTTCTTGGTCCAGGAATAAAGCTAAAACTTTTGCCTTGAATACTTGGGTGACCAATATGTGCAAATGCGTGTGCAGTGCCACGACCTTCGCTCATCACTGATCCTTCAATCAAACAGGTCGTTGGATACCAGTAAATGGCATTCATATCTGCTAGATTTGGTGAGGGCGCAATATTAAAGGTATACATGGAGGTATGATCATAATTTTTACATGCTACCACAGTGAATTGAATTGGGCTTCCTGCTTTATTGATATTGCTATCAGCTGGTGCTGTCAACCATTTTTGACCCACCAACATTGTTGCGTATTCGCCAATGGTCATGCCATATACAATTGGGATTGACTTCTTGCCAACAAAACTACTATATGCTTTTTCTAACACAGGTCCATCTACATAGTGGCCATTTGGATTAGGACGATCTAAAATAACCAGCGGCTTATTATTAGCCCATGCAGCTTCCATATAGTATTGCAGCGAAGAGATATAAGTATAGAATCTTGTGCCCACATCTTGAATATCAAATACCAATACGTCTACATCTTTAAGATCTTCTTCACTTGGTCCGTATTTTTTTCCATAGAGTGAAACAATCTTTACGCCAGTAGCTTCATCTATGCCATCCTTAGTTTTTTCTCCTGCATCTGCAGTACCTCTAAGGCCATGTTCTGGTGTAAATACTTTTTGTATTTGAATCCCACTTGCAAGTAAAGTGTCGATTAAATGTTTTTTGCCTACAGTAGCAGTGTGGTTGGTAAACAAGCCCACTCTTTTATTTTTTAAAAGTGGCATATATGCTGCTGTTTGATAAGCACCTGGTAAAATGGGTGCATTTTTTTGGGCAACAGTGTTCAAGCTTAAAAAAAGTAAAACACTGGCTAAGCAAATCATCGTTTTGTTTTTCATACGCTAATTTAAATATTTTCCAACAATAGGCATTCTTCTTCCCACGCCGAATGCTTTTGGCGATATACGAATGATAGGGCAAAATTGGTTGCGTTTGTATTCGTTGGTATTGACCATTTTTAAGGTACGATCTACCAACGCTGCTTCAAATCCTAGCGCTTTGATGATAGCAGGGTCTGCACGTTTTTCAATGTACTGGTATAAAATTTGATCCAATACGGCATAGTCTGGTAAACTATCGCTGTCTTTTTGATCTGGTCTTAGTTCTGCGCTTGGCGCTTTTTCAATAATATTTTTTGGGATGATTGCCTTTGTTGAATTAATATAATTAGCCAATTCGTACACTTGTAATTTATAACAATCCCCTAATACACCTAATCCCCCTGCCATATCACCATACAATGTGCCATAGCCAGTTGCTAGTTCACTTTTATTAGAAGTATTCAATAATACATAGCCGAATTTATTTGCTATAGCCATGAGTAGATTCCCTCTCGACCTGCTTTGGATATTTTCTTCGGCTAAAGAAAAAGGCAGGTCTTTAAAAATAGGTTTCAAGGTATGTAAAAAACTTTCATAGACATCTTTAATTACAATGGTATCGTATGGGTTGCCTAAGTTTTTACTTAACTGAACTGCATCCTCCACAGAATGCGGAGTCGAGTAGGGTGAAGGCATTAAAATGGCGTATACATTTTCTTTACCTAATGCTTCGCAAGCAATAGCAAGGGTTACAGCAGAGTCAATACCTCCAGAAGATCCAAGTATTGCTTTTTTAAAACCCATCTTATTAAAATAATCCTTCACACCTAATACCAGTGCTTTATACACTTGATCGATATTTAATGCGGGCACTAATTTAATAGGATTCAATTCCTTACTTGGAACAGATGCTGCTGTTTCAAGGATTGGTGCATTGATGGTTCCGTCATCATTGCATTCAAAAATTTGCATAGCAGATTCAAACATGGGTAAAGCACCACATAAGTTGGCATCCTTATCAAAAACTAAAGAAGCGCCATCAAATACAATTTCTGTTTGACTTCCAATGGCGTTACAATAGAACAATGGCTTTTTATATTTTACCACATTTGATTTAATAGTGGCTTTACGATCTTCGTCATGGGTATAATCAAATGGAGAGGCACTCAGATTCAGTAAAATATCTGGAGCCTGTTGCATCATTTGGTCCATTGGGCAAATCGTGTACAATGGGTTGTCTCCAAGGTTCCAAATGTCTTCACAAATGGTGATCGCCAATTTTTTTCCTTTGAAGGGAACTACTTTCCATTCGCTTGCTGGTTCAAAATACCTATTCTCATCAAATACATCATAAGTAGGTAATAATGTTTTATGAATCTCTGCTTGTATTTTTTGATCGTATAAAAAAAACGCTGCGTTGTACAAAGGTTTCCCTTTTTCATTGGTATTATGCGCTGGCGCGCCAATCAATACTCCAATAGTGTCTGCCACTTTTTGAATGGCATCTACACTGGCATAACATTGATTGATAAAATCATCGAACTCTACAAAGTCTCTCGCAGGATAACCGCAGACACTCATTTCGCTAAATAAAATTAAATCAGCGCCTTGTTGCTTTGCACTCTCAATAGCATCAATGATCTGCTTTGTGTTGGCCTCGAAATTGCCAATATGATAATTCTGTTGGGCGATACAAATTTTCATGCATCAAAGGTCGGTTTTTAAAAGAAATAACCTCGCTTTTTTTGTACTTTCGAGGATGCGTTTAACTGCTTTATTTTATGGATGGATTGGACTTACTCTTGGAGCCTGTAATACGGCACCTCAAGACCCTGCTCTCCATGCGCCAACTCCAAATATCCGAACAATTCGATTTGACAGTGCTTTCTTTGCCATGGACACCTTAGATTTTGAGTCAGATTTAGCTAAATTAGTCCAAGCATATCCTCAATTTTGGGAAGATTATTTTAATCGAATTTTGATGCTGTCTTCAAAAAAAGAGCCTAAAAAGATATTGGCTTTTTATAAAGCCTATCTCCCCATCTATCAAGCCACTCAAAAAGTACAAGCATTCAAGAAAGCAACTCCAGAGATGACAGATGCATTTAAAAGATTTCATTACTATTTTCCATCCTATACTTTGCCAACTCAAATCATTTACTTTATAGGGCCACTCGAAACCTATGGGAATGTGGTGACTAAAGATGGACTTGCTATTGGTCTTCAATTGTATATGGGTGCGGCGTCAAGCTGGTATTACTCCGAACAAATCAATACCATCTACCCAACTTATATTAGTCGTCAATTTGCACCAGAATATATTGTAGTGAATTCAATTCAAAATATGTTGAATGATTATGATCCTATAGCAATGAATGGGAAGCAGTTGATTGAACAAATGATTGAAATAGGCAAACGTCAATATATACTCAGTCAATGTTTACCAACGACTTCGGATACACTGTTATTGGGTTATACAGGGAATCAGTTAAAAGCAATCGAAGAAAATAAAGGGGATATTTGGACTTTCTTATCAAGCCAAAACAGGCTTTTTTCGGTAGATCCGAATTTGACTTCAGCGATTTTAAGAGAAGCGCCTTATAATGATTATTTTGGAGAGGATATACCAGGCAACGTGGGTAAATTTATTGGCTACAGCATTGTAAAATCTTGGATGAACCAACAAAAAGGAACCTCAAAAAGTGATCTCAATCAATTATTGAAAACTCCTGCCAAGGACATCTTTGATCAGGCAAATCTGGACTTTTAGGCCATCAGCATTTTTAAAAAATAAACTTGAATTTACTTTAAGCTCAATCTTGTAGCTTAATTTAATTTTACTGGTGCAATCATTTTGAATACAGGAATATTAACTTGAATGGCCTCTTTTTTTTCAATATTCTCCATACTATAATAACCCTGCATTTTCCCTAATTCGGTTTTTAAATTACAACCGCTTACATATTGATATTGCTTTCCTGGCATGATTAAAGGTTGAACCCCTACCACACCTTCACCTTCTACCACTCTATGCTCTCCGTTACTGTCAAATATTTCCCAAAATCTACGTAATAGTTTTACAGGAAATGCGTTGTGATTTTCTATAGTAATGCGGTAAGCAAACATAAAATCTTGCTGCAAAGGGTTGCTGTAATCTTTTTGGTAAAAGGTTTCAACACTTACTTCTATGCCTTCAGAAATTGTAGAAATCATGACCATTGTGATCAAAAGTAACTTGCAGAGTATACTGCGGGATAAATTTAGCAAATATTTTACTCAGCTTGCCCAAAAAGAGGGGCTATTTTTTTTTAGGCAGGAGGAACTGACCTAACTTTGCGGAAACGTTTGGTTTTTTTTACAAATCCACTTTTTCACTAATAAAACTGACTAAAATGAAGATAGCTGTAGCTAAAGGTGACGGAATCGGTCCAGAAATCATGGAAGCAGTCATTGGTATATTCAATGCAGCTAAATTGCCATTGGAATATCAGTATGTAGACATGGGAAAATGGGTATTTGATAAAGGATTTAGCAATGGGATGACACCAGAAGCAAAAGAAACGATTGAACAATTAGGTATCCTTTTAAAGGGGCCAATGGAAACACCAAAAGGTAAAGGGGTTAAAAGTGTCAACGTAACGGCAAGAAAAACTTGGAACACCTACGCGAATGATAGGAAATTTCAAACTTTAAGTGGGGTAGATACGGTTTTTAGTAAAGCAGGTATTAATATTGATTTGACCATCGTGCGTGAAAACATCGAAGATACTTATGGTGGCATCGAACATAAATTAACACAAGATGTAGCCATTGCCAGAAGATATATTACCAGAGGCGGAAGTGAACAAGTGATTCGTTATGCATTTGAAATGGCTCAAAAAAAAGGTGCAAAAAGAATTACTTGTGGACACAAGGCCAATATTATGAAGCTTACGGATGGTCTATTTTTGGAAGTCTTTAATGAGATTGCAAAGGGGTATCCAAATTTGAAAGCGGACGATATCATTGTAGATGATTTATGCATGAAATTGGTAAGCCATCCAGAATTATTTGATGTGATTGTACTAACTAATTTACAAGGAGATATTGTGAGTGACCTATGTGCTGGATTGGTTGGTGGGCTTGGTTTTGCGCCATCTTCAAATATCGGAGATCATATTTCTATTTTTGAGGCAGTACATGGTACTGCGCCAGATATTGCAGGTAAAAATATTGCCAATCCTACCTCTTTATTATTGAGTGGATTGAATATGTTACGTCATCTAGGCATGATGGAAAAAGCAGTCATGATTGAAAATGCATTATTGTTTACATTGGAGTCGGGTGTGCATACTGGTGATTTTGGAGACAAGTCCATTGCTTCGGTGAATACCACTGTTTTTGCACAAGCCATCATTGATAATTTTGGCAAACAACCAACACAAAATCCAAAACCAAACTTGAAAGATTTTGATTTTGTATCTACCAATAAGGCTATCTCAAACAACCCTATGTTATTGGGTTCAAATAATGAGCCCCATAAAATTGTTGGAGCAGATTTCTTTATTGAATCAACATTACAACCAAATGCATTGGCTGCTGTAGCCATGCAACATGAAAAAAATCATTTTAAATTGGTTACAATTTCTAATAGAGGAACGCAGGTTTGGCCAACAGGCTCTGTTTTCACCAACCTAGTGAATCAATATCTTCTTCGATTTGAAACGGAAAATGCAACTCCGCTTACCCAATCAGATATCATCAATTTATATAGCTTGCTTGCTAAAGATTTTCAGATTAGTTCAGTTGAAATATTGAACATGTGGGGAGATAAAAAAGCATATAGTTTAGCGCAAGGACAATAAGGTATCTAGGATTTATTATTATCTGCCTTAATTTGACCTTATTTGCTATAAAATTGCCTATTTCGGTGGGAAAAAATACATTTTTAGTGTAATTTCACCACTCAATTACAAATTAGCTTTTTACCTATGGCAGATGTAATATTAATGCCCCGTTTGAGTGATACCATGACCGAAGGTGTTGTTGCGGCTTGGCACAAGAATGTGGGGGATACCGTAAAAAAAGGCGATTTGTTAGCCGAAATAGAAACGGATAAAGCAACCATGGAATTGGAGAGCTATCAAGATGGTGTTTTATTACACATAGGAACGCCACGTGGTGGAAAATTACAAGTCAACGATTTATTGGCTATTTTTGGAAAAGCAGATGAAGATGTATCTACATTGATTGCTCAAAATACGGGTGCAGCAAATGCGCCTATTCCTATTGAAACTTCTGATGTATCTCCAACAGCTACAGCAACGACAGCACCTGCTGCTCCGGCTGCAGATTTTTCGGCAATGGAAGAAGTGGTATTGATGCCAAGATTAAGTGATACCATGACCGAAGGGGTGATCGCAGGATGGCATAAGCAAATTGGAGATACCGTAAAAAAAGGAGAAGTATTAGCAGACATCGAAACCGATAAGGCAACGATGGAATTGGAATCTTATAAAGACGGTATTTTATTATACCAAGGTGCTCAAGCAGGAGAGAAGATTTTAGTAAACGATTTACTTTGTATCATTGGACAACAAGGCTTGGAGATTGCTCCAATTGTTGCTGCATTAAAAGGCGGCGCTGCACAAGCAACTGCTGCAACAGCATCGGCTCCAGCTGTATCAACAGCATCTACTCCTCAAGCTGCACCTATGTCTATAGCGACTGCTGTACAACCTACTTCAGCGCAAGTAGTGAATGAGGGAAGAATTTTTGCATCGCCTTTAGCTAAAAAAATTGCTAAAGAAAAAGGGATTGATTTAAAATATGTTCAAGGCACAGGAGAACATGGAAGAATAACAAGAACAGATTTAGATAATTATACGCCAGGTAATACTTCAAGTACTGCAAAAGTAGCAGCTCCAAGAAATACGAATTTTGTAGGTCAAGTAAGCTTTGTTGATACGCCGGTTTCTCAAATGCGTAAAACCATTGCAAGACGTTTAAGCGAAAGCTTATTTACTGCGCCGCATTTTTATCTAACCATGAAAATCAACATGGATGCGACCATTGCTGCTAGAACAGTCGTGAATGAAACAGCACCTGTTAAAATTAGCTTCAATGATTTTATTGTTAAAGCGGTAGCCCTTTCTTTAAAACAACATCCTAAAGTGAATAGCAGTTGGTTAGGCGATGTGATTCGTGCAAACCACCATGTGAATATTGGTATTGCCGTTGCGGTAGATGAAGGATTATTGGTTCCTGTACTTCGTTTTGCAGACGGACTTTCTTTGGATGAAATAAGTGTATCTATAAAAGAGTTTGCTAAAAAAGCAAAAGACAAAAAATTACAACCTTCGGATTGGGAAGGAAGCACTTTCACCATTTCTAATTTAGGCATGTTTGGTATAGATTCATTTACCGCGATTATTAATCCTCCAGATGCTTGTATACTAGCGGTAGGCGGTATTGCACAAGAGCCTGTGGTAAAGAATGGTCAAATAGTACCAGGCAATGTCATGAATGTAACCTTAAGTTGTGACCATAGAGTAGTGGATGGCGCAACAGGATCGGCTTTCTTACAAACTTTGAAAAGCTATTTAGAAGAACCTATAAGAATGTTCATATAAAAAATTAGCGCTTAAGAAAATTTAAGCGCTAATTTATTTCTACTCTAATGATTTTTTCGAGGGACCCCATAAACGGGCCCCTCTTTTTTTATTTTATAAATCACATCCAATCGGTGCACCTGGAGGAATGACTACAGGTTTAGGAAGCGTGATTTTTTCAGGATCATTGATTCTGCTAATGGCGTATTGATAATGTGCTGTTAGCTTTGGGTTGCTGATTGATAAACTCGTTAATTTTGATTTCAATTTATTCAATCTATTCGCACAAATACTTTTCACTTCAAAATTAGCATCGCTGCTTTGGCTCATGCCAATCAGCCAGCTTAATGTTTGTTGTTGTGTTTGTAATTGAACGGATCCAGCTAAGCCAGACACTGATGGTGCATACCATGTTTTATCTAATATGGCATCCAGTACATTATCCCATCCCATACTACCAGCTCTAGCTTTGTTTTGTACTAAACGATTGGCCCTTTCTGCATTGAATAAAAATGATAATTCAAAATCCACCAAGGCTTCAGCTGGAGATAAAGCATCAAAACTTAATCCAGTTCTTTTCGTAAATAATTCTCCTACGCCATAGTACATTGGTGGTCTTGGAGGAATAAGCTGTAAAACATTTTCTGGAATCGATAAGAAGCTAGGTGCTAAACATGCCAAGGCAGCATCTAAAGCTTTTTGCTGCATCGTATTTGGTAAAATAGTGGGTTGAATTTGATTTTTGTCTCCTCTAACACTATATTGATAATTGACGCCTCCAATTAATTTTGTAACTGCTTCATATTGATATCGATGGTAATTGTAGACCGGCACAAGCATATCTTCTAGTTGAGCAAGTGGGGTACCCACTTTCACCGCATCTTCGCTAAATTGTTGCATCGCTTTATTGCGTACAGCAAAAGTTTGCATTAAGCCATCCACTGCATCTGGTAGATTGTCCCAAAGATGTGCATTGGGATGCATACCGCCTGCTGCTCTTGCGTCTGCATCTGCAATAAATTGCAATCCATTTTTTGAATTTTCTTCTAATAAATTATTTAAAGCATTTGCTTCATCTGTGCCTTTTGGAAAATCTTGGTAACCATAAGTGATGGCACGTTTATCCCAAAGACCAATTTCGTCTGTGTAAATAGTAGAGAAATCTAAAGCACCTTTTGCGTTTACAAAAACATTTGGATGTGGGTAGTCCATCACAGATGATCGATCATTAAAACTAGATGCATAATTGTGTTGTAAGCCCAAGGTATGTCCAATTTCATGTGCAGAAAGTTGTCTTAATCTATGAATGGCAGCTTTACGCATTTCCTCTGAAACCGGCTTGCTTGTTGTATATGGGGATAGTAATGCAGCAAAAATTAAATAATCCTGTCTCACTCTCAAAGAGCCTAATGATACCTGCCCTTTGATAATTTCTCCAGTTCTTGGGTCTACCACAGAAGCGCCATAACTCCAACCTCTAGTAGAACGGTGCACCCAATTGATCATATTGTAACGAATATCCATTGGGTCTGCAGAGTCGGGAAGGATGTATAATTGAAATGCATTTTTATAACCGGCGGCTTCAAATGCTTGGTTCCACCATTTTCCGCCTTCTAATAATGCAGTGCGAATTGGTTCTGGTGTGCCATTGTCTAAATAATAAATTATTGGTATAACAGCTTCGCTGACAGCAGCAGTAGGATCTTTTTTCTGTAAACGATGTCTATTGATCACCATTTGCTGAATTGGTTCACTTATGTCGGAACTGTAATTAAAAAAACTAGTACCTCCATAACCACTTCTAATATCATATTTTCTTGGACTGTAATTGTTGTCTGGTAATGCTACAAAGCTATGATGCATTCTAACCGTGATTGCTTCTGGAGAAGGTGTTACGGATTGCACCAATCTACCTGCATCGGATCCGCCAACAAATGTCACCGTTGCTTCGAACTCTGCATTTTTTGGAAAGTTCTTGGTGTTTTGAATGTAAATGGCAGATCTATTTTCATTGATGGTATAAGTGCCTTGTCTCGCACGCTTAATTCTATCAACCACACCGTGCGCATCTCTTAACAAGAAGCTGGTGGCATCAATTAAGATTTTGTTCATGGAAGGATCGGATGCATTTTCTTCCTCAGCTTCAATATTAAAATTAAAAAGAATAGACTGAGCAAAAGATTGCTCCACCGCTTTTTGCTCTCTTTTATCTTTTGTGACTGCCCTGTAATCAAGATTAGGCTGTGTTAAGAACAATTTTTTACCTACTCGATTAAAGTATACAATTCTTGAATCTCCTAGTTGTCCTCTATCAAGCCCAATATCATTAGATCCCAGCCCAGCTGGTAAAGAGTTGACGTACAAAAAAGGCATATTCAATTTGTCTACAACTAGGTATATTTTTCCATTGGTATTGTCCCAATAAAAATCATAAAAACCTTTTCGCAATTCCATATTTTTTGTTTTCTCTGCAATAGTTCCAATTTGAGAAAATCCGAAAAAAGGAATTGCTAATAATACAAGTATCTTGCGCATATGTATTTATTTTGATTTGACATAAAAAATCCCGCATAAAGCGGGATTTATATTAAGCTGTTTAAATTAAGCTGTTGGATTGTTATCCGTACCTGGAGTTTCAAAAAGTGAAGGTGTAACAACAGGCGCTACCACAGGGGCTGCAACTGGAGCTACAGCTTTCTTAGGAGCTGACTTCTTTTTTGCAGGTGCCTTCTTAGCTACTGCTTTTTTTGCAACAACTTTCTTAGCAGGTGCTTTCTTTGCTACTGCTTTTTTTGGAGCTGCTTTCTTTTTTGCAGGTGCCTTCTTAGCTACTGCTTTTTTTGCAACAACTTTCTTTTTTGCAGGTGCTTTCTTAGCTACTGCTTTTTTTGCAACAACTTTCTTTTTAGGAGCTGCCTTCTTTTTTGCAGGTGCTTTCTTAGCTACTGCTTTTTTTGCAACAACTTTCTTTTTTGCAGGGGTTGCTTTTTTAGCAGTTGCTTTTTTCGCTACTGCTTTCTTTGCTTTTGCTTTTTTCTTGCTTGCCATAAACTTATGTTTTTTTAAGGATTTTTGATTTTTATAAAATTACATTCTTTTATTGTAACAAAATAAAAACAATTTAAATTTTTAATAATAGATTTGTTTTATGCAAACAAGTGTTACCATGGTTTTAGGGGCATCGACTAACCCAGAAAGATACAGTTATATGGCTACCGTCATGTTAATGGAAAAAGGGCATGCAGTTTATCCATATGGGATTAAAAAAGGCATGATCCAATCTTTGCCTATCGTGCAAGACTGGCCAAAAACAGGCTCCATAGCTACTTTGACTTTATATTTAGGGCCTACTGCTCAAGAAGAATATTATGATCAGATGATTGCGCTAAAACCAGAACGGATCATTTTCAATCCAGGAACTGAAAATCCTATTTTAGTTCAATTAGCACATGCAGCAGGTATATCCACAATTGAAGCATGTACTTTAGTGATGTTAACCACCGGCCAATTTTAAGAAAATATTAATAAGCCTGACCCCATGCGGCTCGGTCCAGCATCCTGTATTGAATGGATTCACTAATATGCTGATTTTGAATGTCTTTTGACCCATCTAAATCTGCGATAGTACGTGCTACTTTGATGATTCGATCATAAGCCCTAGCACTTAGCTGAAATTGTTCCATCGCAATTTTTAACAATTTTGCAGAAGCATCATCTAATTGCGCCCATTTTTTTAATTCATAAGACTGCATTTGGGCATTGGTAATGATACCAGAACGCTCATGAAATCGTTTCAATTGAATGGCTCTTGCATTTTGTACCCTTTCACGAATGGTTATTGAGTTTTCTGTAATGGTATGGTTGGTGAGCTCCTCGTAACTCACTGGTACCACTTCAATTTGTAAATCAATCCTATCTAACAATGGCCCCGAAATTTTATGTAGGTATTTTCTCACATTACTAGGACTACAAGTGCAGGCTTTTTGAGGATGATTAAAATACCCGCAAGGACAAGGATTCATGGAGGCAAATAGCATAAATCTAGATGGAAACTCAACGGTTTGCCTAGATCTTGAGATACTTACATAACCCGATTCCATTGGTTGACGTAAAATTTCAATAGCTGCTCTGCTAAATTCCGGCAACTCATCTAAAAATAAGACACCATTGTGAGCCATTGATATTTCACCAGGTTGAGGGATGGATCCTCCACCCACCAATGCAATGGCTGATAAGGAATGATGCGGATTTCTAAACGGACGCGTTTGCATTAGTCCAGACTTAGGGGAGAGCTTACCGGTCAAGCTATATACTTTACTTGTTTCCAGGGTTTCTGCGTGGCTCATTAAAGGCAGGATACTAATACTTGTTTTTGCCAATAATGTTTTTCCTGCACCAGGTGGTCCAACCATGATTAAATTATGTCCTCCAGCAGCGGCTATTTCAATCGCTCTTTTTGCTCGAAACTGTCCTTTGATAAAAGCAAAGTCAACCGGGTAAATGATGGATGCTTCTTTATCTGAATCATTTTTTTGAAATGGGCTAAACAATTCGGGATGGTTACAAAATTGAGTGACTTCATTGAGGTGATCAAATGCATATACTTTAAGCCCTTCGATAAGCGATGCCTCGGCTGCATTTAAAGATGGAATAATTAATCCATCAAGGCCAGCTTCTTTGGCATAAATCGCCATCGCAAGCACACCTTTGATGGGTTGAAGCGCGCCATTTAAACTAAGTTCACCCATCATTAAAAACTGTGTCAAAACGGTTGAAATGACTATTTGGTCTGATGCTGCAAGGATCCCAATTGCAATGGGGAGATCAAAAGCAGGCCCCGTTTTTTTAATATCAGCTGGTGCTAAATTGATGACTAGTTTTGTTCTTGGCATCTGAAATCCATTGGCCTTGATTGCAATTTCTGTGCGATGTAAACTTTCCTTAACTGCTGTGTCTGGAAGTCCAACGATACAATAGCCTTGCCCCATACTCACATTGACTTCTACCTGTATACCAATGGCATCCATGCCAAATAAGCAAGCACCTCTAGTTGTTACGAGCATGTTTCTTTGAAAAATAGCAAAAAATTGAAACCGTATTTAAGTATTTATACGTTCAATCAAGTCCACAACCCCTTCTCTTTCTAAAATAAGGTAGCCAATTCTATCCTGGCTTACCCCTTTTTTCAAAGTGTAATTGAAAATCAATGCTTTGTTAATGATTGAAGTTTCAAAATAACAAAATTGAATATGCGGGTAGGCCTTAAGTGGTTCACTAATTTCATATAAATGCGTAGATAAAATACATAAGGATTGTTTTAAACCTTGTAAACCTTCAATCACTTTTGTACTACACTTCATTGCATCAATGATATTGGTACCTTTAAATAATTCGTCTATGAGTACTAGGTATTTTTTCCCATCCATGACCTGCGTTAAAGTATGTTTAATCCGTTGTACTTCATTAAAGAAATAACTTTCTCCTTTAAGTACATTGTCTGCAGTGGTTAGATTGGTGATAAGTCCATCTAAGATAGTGAGCTTGCATTTTTTTGCTGGCACACCCATGCCAATATGCGCTAGGTAGGTTAGTAATCCAACAGTTTTTATAAAAGTACTTTTACCGGCCATATTTGCGCCAGTTAAAAATAAAAAACCGGATTCAGAACTTAAACTCAAATCATTAGCGACTGCATTGGTTACCAGCGGATGCACTGCGCCCTCGAATTCAATCATTGGGCTAGCTTGATCCACCCATTCTGGAAAGTTGAACTGGTATGCCTGCATCGCTGTGGCCATACTATAATAGGCATCTAGCACATAGAAATGGTTTTGTAAATTTTTTAATTGTGCTTTATAATGGTAATAAAAAAAATAGCCCAACTCCAATACTGCTTGAGGATCTTTTTTTAAATCTTTGCTATCCACTTTAAGACAATCTAACTGCTTGATATGTTTTTTGATAGGCGCTATCAATGCATTCAACTCAGTGTTATTTGAATAAGTCTCAAACACTTTAAGCCATTGATCCAGTGTTTGGACAAAAGTCAATAAGTGCTGCACCGAATAAGCAATTAGGGCGTAATCTGTTTTATTCCAAAATTGATACCAATAAGCGCCTAGTAAACCAATCTGTTTAGGGATGGGTGAAAAGCTATTTCCATAAAATTGGTCAATGACCAAGCAAGTTCCATTGGAAATTTTCATTTGATCCAAAAAGGCTTGCTCTGCTATAAAAATTTGTAAGGTGGATTGTCTTGATTCAATGGCATACTTAGCATCTAAAGGAGAAGTGATAAGCTGCATCCATTTTGCTTTACCGCCATTTGTTTTACAAAAATCTAAATGACTAGCCAGTCCTATAGACTCATTGTTGTCTAATAGTCCAATATCAAGTATCGTCGTTTTATCTACCTGCATTTAACTCCTTGTAAACTGGATTCTACTTCCTTTTTGTGCTTCGTTGAACAGACCTTGATGGTAAGCAAGGTGGCCATTGACAAAAGTAGATTGAATGCTATAAGGAAATTGGGTGCCTTCAAATGGGCTCCATCCGCATTTGTACAATATATTGTCTTTAGTAACCGTGTAAGGCAATGCTTTTACGAGAACAAGATCTGCATAATAGCCTTCTCTAATAAAGCCTCTTTCTTTAATTTGGAAACAAGTTGCAACGGCATGGCTCATTTTCTCTACCATTTTTTCCATGCTTAGTTTGCCTTCATGAACATATTTTAGCATCAGCATCAAACCGTGTTGCACTAAAGGCAACCCTGCATGCGCATTTACGTAGGCCTCTTGCTTTTCTTCCCAAGTATGTGGCGCATGATCTGTAGCAATAATATCTAGTTGATCATTCAATAAGCCTTCCCATAATGCCGTTTTATTTTCTGCTGCTTTAATGGCTGGATTGCACTTGATTAAATTACCCTTTGCAGCATAATCGTCTGCTGTAAAATGTAAATGATGCACACAGACTTCTGCAGTAATGCGTTTTTCTGCCAAAGGTTTAAGGTTAGAGAACAATTGTAATTCTTTGGCAGTGCTAATATGTAATATGTGTAATCTTGTATCAAATTTTTTTGCTAATTGGATGGCTTTAAAAGAAGACTCGAAGCAAGCATCCACATCCCTGATAATAGGGTGGTCACTTGGTTCTAAAATCGCTTTGGTTGCTTCTAAATTGGCCTTATTTTTTTTAATGATCGCTTCTTCTTCGCAATGTGTTGCAATCAACAATTCAGATCCTTCAAAAATGCGCTCTAAGACAATTGGGTTGTCTACTAATAAATTACCGGTAGAGGATCCCATAAATATCTTTACACCACAAACTTCATTTTTCTTTGCATTGGTTTTTAAAATCTCTTCTACATTGTCTTGAGAAGTACCCATGAAAAAAGAATAGTTTGCCAACGCGTTGGAGGCTGCTATTTTGTATTTATCTTCTAATAATTCCTGTGTAAACACAGGAGGATTGGTATTGGGCATTTCCATAAAACTAGTCGTACCACCTGCTACAGCTGCTTTTGCTTCGGTATAAATATTGGCTTTATGGGTCAATCCTGGCTCTCTAAAATGCACTTGATCATCTATCACACCTGGTAAAAGAAATTGCCCTTCACCGTTGATTTCTTCTACTGCAAAGGTTGGTTCAATCGTACTTGCTATTTTTTCTATCTTTCCATCTTTTATTAATACATCCCCTACAAAGCGACGACCTTCGTTCACAATAGTGGTGTTTTTAATCAAGTAGTTTGGCATAAATAGTTAATTAGTTTTCTATGTGAATAGTGAAATAGACAAAGTTTGAACTCACTTTATCTAGGTTATTCATCAAAGGGTAGGTCGTATTTAATTGATGTAAGTCCTTCAAGCCATAACTAAATTTAACTTCAGGAGAAATAGTGGCATACCTTAGGTAAAAGCTTAACCCAACCCCAATTTCCGCACCTAAATCTGTTCCTTTTAACACACTTGGGTAAGTGTTGGGCAAAACCGAAACACCTGTAGATGGAGTGCTAATTTTTCCTGCTTTATTACTAGCTAAGTCAAAATCAAATTTTCCGCCCAATAATAAATAGTGTCGCATGATATTATTATACCTAAATCCATTATACCTGTCGGATTGAAACTTAAATGTTACAGGAAGGTGTATAATACTAGAAGATACATTTAATTTTTGAATCAAGTTTGGAGTTTTCTTAACCTTAAAATTGATAACATTTTTTGTACCAACAATTAATAAAGTGGGGTTGGCTCTTAATAAAATATGTTTGGTTAATTTTAAAGTACCAACAAGTCCAAGATTATAGTAGAGATTATTGATTGGATTAATTTCAATGATACTATAAGGATCACCAGCGATTGAAGGGGAGATTGTGGACATAAAACGATTTGCTCTATTAAATGCTAAATAGTTATTACTAAATCCAATACTCATTCCAAAATAATAGGGAAGATCGTCGTGGTCTGGCTGAAACACTTCATCCCTCTGTGCTATTGTAGCACTGCTAATACATAAACTAATGAATAAGTAGCTTATTTTATTCCGCAATAAATACTGCATATGCCTAAGGTTAATTTTTTTTGAAAGACTTGTTTAAAACCAACTTGTTCAAAAATATGGATAAAAGCACTACCTTCTGGAAAAGCAATGACACTATCATTTAAATATTGGTAGGCTGCCCTATTGCCTGAAAATAATTTACCAATCGTTGGGGTGATCCAGTTCATGTAAAATTGATAAATAGGCTTAAACCAAAAACTACTTGGCTGAGAAAATTCAAGAATGACCAATTTACTACCAGGTTCTAAGACCCTGTAAATTTCACTCAATCCTTTTTCTAAATTGGCAAAATTACGAACACCAAAAGCCACCATGGCAGCATCAAAGGTTTGGTCATCAAAAGGGATAGCAGTGCTGTCGCCAGTGATCAGTTGAATACGATCACTCAATCCTTTATCTGCAATTTTTATTCTTCCGTATTGCATCATGCCTTCGGATATATCAATCCCAGTAATTTTTTGTGGTGCAATTGTTTTATCCGCCATCAAAGCCATATCGGCTGTTCCTGTAGCGATATCTAGTAAATGGTTGATCTTTTGTTGACCAAAATAAGCAATGGCTTTTTTACGCCATCCTTGGTCAATGCCTAAGCTTAAAAAGCGGTTTAAAAAATCATACCTTTTTGCAATATGGTCAAACATGGTAGCTACCTGTTCTTTCTTAGCGGCATGACTCGCTGCATAGGGTACTATTTTATCGTGTTCATATTCACTCATAGGGCAAAGATATTGATTTTGTGGATGCTTTGATTATCTTCGTTTTTCATGAAAGCAAGGATCTATAAATCTACTGGAAGTTGGTATAGCGTAAAGCTAGAAAATGGCCAATTTTGTAAAGCCCGTATTAAGGGGGTGATTAAATTGGATGCCATTACCTCAACCAATCCAATTGCCGTTGGCGATTGGGTAGATTGTACTATGGAGGCGGATGCTGAGCAGGCGGTGATGATTCACAATATAATAGAAAGAGACAATTATGTGGCTAGGCAGTCCCCCCATAATAAAAGACAACAACATATTATTGCCTCTAACATGGATCAATCCATTTTATTGGCGACCTTAAAATCTCCTAAAACTTCACAAGGATTTATAGATCGTTTTTTGGTCTCTTGTGAAGCGTTTCATATTCCTGCCATCATCGTGTTCAACAAAGCTGACATATATGGGCCCGAAGAATTAGAAAGGTATGCAGCATTAGAGGAGATGTACCAGGCAGTGGGGTATAAAGTGTTGTTAATTAGTATTGAACAAAAAATGGGTCTTGAACCATTGGATGCTTTATTGAAAAATAAAACGACTTTAGTAAGTGGACATAGTGGGGTGGGTAAATCTTCCTTGATCAATTATTTATTTCCAGACCTTGATTTAACAACACAAGAAGTGAGTGGATGGAGTGGGAAAGGAATGCATACGACTACTTTTGCACAAATGTATGATTACCCTGGAGGTGGTGCTGTGATTGATACACCGGGTATGCGTGAATTAGGATTGGTGAATTTAGCGAAAGAAGAATTGGCACAATACTTTCCAGAAATGCGCGCGAAAATGCAGGGTTGTCAATTCAATAATTGCCAACACATCAATGAGCCAGGATGTGCTGTAAAAGCCGCCGTGGAAAAAGGAATCATTTCTGAGGCACGCTTTTTTAGCTACGTGGATTTATGGCATGGGATTGAGGAAAAAAAATATTAGCATCTTTTTATTCGCCAACTTTCTTGGTAGCATCTGGTGCATCGTTATAGTCACTAAACCAAGAAGCATATTTGACATAATTATCAGAGATGCGATTGATCTCACCATGAATTAAATCTTCGGAAACCATTTTGACTTTTTTTGCAGGTACGCCAGCATAAATACTTCCAGCTTCTACAATGGTACCTTCTAATAACACAGCCCCAGCTGCAATAATCGCATTGGAATGCACCACACAGGCATCCATCACAATACTGCCCATACCAATTAATACATTGTCATGAATGGTACAACCATGCACCATAGCATTGTGACCAATCGATACATTATTGCCAATGGTGGTGGGATGTTTTTGATAAGTACAATGAATAATGGCACCATCTTGCACATTCACTTTATCACCCATTTTGATAAAATGCACATCCCCACGAATCACTGCATTGAACCATACTGAACAATCTGCGCCCATGCTGACTTCACCCACAATGGTGGCGTTGGGTGCAATAAAACAATTTTCACCTATTTGAGGGAGTTTTCCGTTAACGGGTAGTATGGTTGCCATAAAAATGCGACTTTTGTACTGCAATTTATACCGAATGTCCAGATTAAACAATAGACAATTTTTTTTACAGCATTTAGCCCAAACCTCCCCTAAGCCAATTGGACTGGAAGTAGCGCGCGCCGAAGGCATTTATATTCATGACACCGAAGGCAAAGCTTATATCGATTTGATTGCTGGATTCAGTGTTTGCAATATTGGACATAGTCATCCAAAAGTGATTGCAGCAATAGAACAGCAGATTAAACAATACATGCATGTGATTGTGTATGGGGAATTCATTCAATCACCACAAGTGCAATATGCAAAAGCTTTATTATCCTTATTGCCTGAAAATTTACAATCTATTTATTTTACCAATAGCGGTGCAGAAGCTGCAGAGGGTGCGATGAAATTGGCTAAGCGCGTGACAAAGCGAACAAGAATCGTTGCATTTGATGGCGCATATCATGGCAGCACGCAAGGTGCTTTAAGTGTGATGGGGGATGAGTATTTTAGAAATGCATACCGTCCATTGTTGCCTGATGTATTGCATCTTCGATATAATAACATGCAGGATATTGATTTGATTGATCATCATGTTGCCTGTGTGATGGTAGAACCTGTGCAAGCAGAAACTGGCATCACAGCGGCATCTGCTGCATGGCTAAAAGCATTAAGAACAAAATGCGATGCCCTATGTATTTTATTAATCTTTGATGAAATACAATCTGGATTTGGAAGAACAGGCAGCTTATTTGCTTTTGAACAATATGGTGTGGTGCCTGATATTTTATTAACAGGAAAATCATTAGGAGCAGGCTTGCCTTTAGGCGCTTTCATTAGTTCACCAGCCATGATGGGCACGCTAACCTATGATCCTGTACTAGGCCATATCACTACATTTGGTGGGAATCCTGTTGCCTGCGCTGCTGGCAAAGCTGGCTTAGAAGTGTTGCTTGAATCGGGCTGGATGGATGAAGTAAAAGTAAAAGAAAAATTCTTAGTAGAAGCATTAATGCATTCGGCAATTATTGGTAAACAACATAAAGGACTTTGGATATCTTTGCAATTTGCAACACCTGAATTAACCAAGAAAATTGCAGCGAATTGTGTAGCCAATGGGGTGATCACAGATTGGTTCTTATTTGCAGAAGATCGTATCCGGATAGCGCCACCATTAAGTATTACGATGGAAGAACTTGCTATTGCAGTGCAAAAATTAAAAGAAAGTATTGACCAATCTTTATAGGATTTTTTAGCAATCGCCTGTTCTGCAAAAACGTCTATATAGTTTTTCGTAGATAGGAATGATATGGTGGATATCAAACAATTTAGCTTGCTCTAATGCATTGTGCTTAAAAGCTTTTAATTGCGCATCATCTTTTAAAAGATGAATTGCTCTTTCGCTCATCGTAGCCACGTCGCCCACATCTGTAGTGTAGCCTGTTTTTCCATCAATATTGATTTCGCCTAATCCACCTGCATTGGAACTAATGACTGCCACACTGGAAGCCATTGCTTCTAATGCAACTAAACCAAAACTTTCATATTCAGAAGGTAATAAGAATAAATCACTCACTGCTAAAATATCTTCCATCTGCTCTTGCTTACCTAAAAAGCGCACATCCGATTCAATGCCGTATTGCCTTGCTAAATCCTCGGCAATTGGACGTTCTGGCCCATCACCTACCATTAGTAATTTTGAAGGTATTGCTGAGTGGATGTTTTTAAAGATTTCCATTACATCCCCAATCCTTTTTAATTTTCTAAAGTTGGATGCATGCACCACAATTTTTTCGTCATGTGCAGAGATCACTTTTTTAAAAGCGGTCAATGGCTTTTTATTGAATCTTTTTAAGTCTACAAAATTATGAATTACCTCTATCTCTTTGCGGATCTCAAAATGTTTTAATGTTTCTTGTTTCAAGTTTTCTGACACTGCAGTAATGGCATCGCTTTCATTGATCGAAAAAGTCACTACTGGTTCGTAGGTTTTATCACGACCAACTAATGTGATATCTGTGCCATGCAAAGTGGTAATGACTGGCACCAATCTGCCTGTTTTTTGTTTTACAATTTGCTTTGCTGTATAAGCAGCAGAAGCATGAGGAATGGCATAGTGCGCATGGATTAAATCCAAGTCATGGTTTAAAATCACATCCACCATTGTGCTCGCCAATGCTAATTCATAGGGTGGGAAGTCAAATAAGGGATAAGTGGGAACCCTTACTTCGTGGTAAAAGATATTTTCGTGAAAACCATTTAAACGAACTGGTTGTTGATAGGTGATAAAATGGATTTCATGTCCTTTATCTGCTAAAGCTTTTCCAAGTTCTGTGGCTAACACACCACTACCACCAAATGTAGGATAACAAACTATTCCAATCTTCATTTTGAACTATTATGACCACAAAGAACAACTAAATAATCGATAAAGTTTAGTTATATTTAATAAATTATTTGAAAGTTAAAACTAGTATACAATGCATAAAATTTTTCTTTTCCTTTTTGCCCTTCCATTGATGGTTCAGGCGCAATCTAAGACAGACAGTACGACCATTAAAATGATGTCCGACGAGATCATGAAAAATGGTAAAGCCTATGACTTATTAAGAGAGTTAACCAAGTCAATTGGTGGCCGTTTGGCAGGTTCTCCTCAACAACAAAATGCCGCTATCTGGGGCAAGCGACATATGGAATCATATAAGCCTGACCAGTTATATATGCAAGCATGTAAGACGCCCAATTGGCAGCGTGGGGGTAAAGATTTTAGCGCAGTGGTTGCTGCCGATGGCAAACCAATGATTGAAAAACTAGAAGTATTTGCTTTAGGCAATTCTTTGTCAAGTAATGGATTGGTTGAAGCAGAATTATTGGCGGTGGCTAATTTTGATGAACTAGAAAAAAGAAAAGACGAAGTAAAAGGAAAGATTGTTTACTATCATAGTCAATTTGATCCAACCACGATTCAAACTTTTAAAGCATACAGTGAATCAGGTGTATATCGCAGATCTGGTGCTAGTAGAGCTGCTAAATATGGTGCAGTAGGAGTGATGATTCATTCTCTAAGTACAGCGCCTGATAACGCACCTCATACAGGCACAATGGTATATGACGAAGCGTATCCAAAAATTCCTGCTGTGGCGCTTGGTCCCAATGATGCCAAAAAAGTTTGGAATCAATCTAGAAATAAGCAATTGCGTGTGCAAATACAAACCTATGGTTTCTTTTTACCTGATGCAGATGAAAACAATGTGGTGGCAGAAATCAAAGGCTCTGAGTTCCCAAATGAAATTATTACGGTTGGCGGTCACTTAGATAGCTGGGATGTGAACGAAGGTGCACATGATGATGGTGCTGGTATCGTGCAAACAATGGAAATTTTACGTACGATGAAAGCTTTGAATTATAAGCCTAAAAGAACCATTCGTTTTGTATTATTTGCGAACGAGGAGAATGGAGGAAAAGGAGGCGCTAAGTACGCAGAGCTTGCAAAACAAAATAATGAAAAACATATTTTTGCATTAGAGAGTGATGCAGGTGGATTTACACCAAGAGCGATTGGCATCAGTGCAACAAGCCCTGAGCAGTTTAAAAAATTCCAACAATGGGCGAGTTTATTAAAGCCTTATGGAACTGAAATTACAGCTGGTGGCGGTGGCGCAGATATTGGCCCATTAAAGAATGTCAATGCAGCGATCGTTCTTGCAGGATTGGTTCCTGATAGTCAACGTTATTTTGATATACACCATGCTAAAACAGATGTATTTGAAAATGTAAACAAACGTGAATTGTTATTAGGCGCAGTGAATATGGCTGCGGTGATTTATTTAATTGACCAGTATGGAACGAACTTATAAATACAAGGATATAGCATAAATATAACCTTCGCTTATGAAGTATAGAAAAAATACCTAACCCTCTTCTCTCAGCTCGCAAGCTCGAATGTTCGACGATGGTTAGTATTATTTTCTATATTATATTTTTCTTTCAAAGGGATTCGTATTTAGAACTTTACTACTTGCATTTAAAATATAGTACCCCGAGAGCGATATCGGTTCTTTCCGCTTGAGCACGAGGGGTAGCTATATTTTAAATTAATACTAAAAGGTTTTATAAATAATTCTATGACATTAAACTATCTAGATAAGTTCATAGAACGCTCTTTGTACAAGGTTCTGAAATAAGGATCGCGTAAGTCTTTGATAAAGCGGATGGCTTCTCCCGTACTCTTCATCTCTGGTCCTAATTCTTTATTCACGCCTGGGAATTTATCAAAACTAAATACCGGTTCTTTGATTGCGAAGCCGTCTAGTTTTTTCTCCATTGTAAAGTCGGTTAATTTTGCTGCACCCAACATCACTTTAGTCGCGATATTTAAATATGGGATCTGGTATGCTTTTGCAATAAATGGTGTTGTTCTAGAAGCTCTAGGGTTGGCTTCAATCACAAATACTTTATCGTCCTTAATTGCAAATTGAATATTGATCAATCCCTTGATATTTAAAGCGCGTGCAATTTTTTCGCTGTAAAATTCCATCGTAGCCACAATCAATGGTGTTAAATTGAATGCTGGTAATACTGCATTGCTATCTCCACTATGGATTCCTGCTGGTTCTATATGTTCCATCACACCCATCACATGAAAAGTTTCACCATCAAAGATCGCATCTACTTCTGCTTCCTGACAACGGTCCAAGAAATGGTCAATTAAAATTTTATTATCTGGAATATGTTTTAAAATACTTACGACTGCTTTTTCTACTTCTGCATCGTTGATGACAATACGCATTCTTTGTCCACCAATCACATAGCTTGGTCTTACAAGTACTGGGTAACCCACTTGATTGGCTACTTCAATCGCCTCGTCTGCTGTGTAAGCAGTGCCGTAGTCTGGGTAAGGAATTTTTAAATCTTTCAATAAATCACTAAAGCGACCTCTGTCTTCTGCGATATCTAAACTATCAAATGAAGTACCTATTATTTTGATGCCACGCTCAGTTAAACGCTTGGCTAATTTTAATGCAGTTTGTCCACCCAATTGTACAATCACACCTTCTGGTTGTTCTAATTCAATGATCTCCCAAAGGTGTTCCCAAAAAACGGGTTCAAAATATAATTTGTCCGCCATGTCAAAATCGGTAGAAACAGTTTCTGGATTACAGTTCACCATAATTGCTTCGTATCCTGACTCTTTAACTGCTAGTAATCCATGCACGCAACAATAATCAAATTCAATACCTTGTCCAATACGATTAGGGCCACTTCCTAAAACAATAATTTTCTTCTTTTTAGATTGGACAGATTCGTTGGAGTGCAATTGGTTGCTCATAGGTATAAAATTGGGCAAAAATACATTAGCCAAAGCATTTATCCGAATTTTTATAGAATGGTTTTCCACCAATTTTACTTATTTAACGATACAAAGCTCATCCCAGCGGGTAGTAAAGCGCTTACTTCTTTTCTCGCTGCGCATTTTCCAGTTCTTCTGCGTCCCACTGGTGCCAAATTTGAGCACATCGTTGCGGTAGGCGGCGTTCATATTGTCAATCACATGCATTAGCTTCTTCTTTTTTGTGTCTATAGGCGCAACGAATAGATTGGTTTGCAAGGCACTATCGGGCACAAAACCACTTAGGATCACGCCGGCTTTTTTATAGACTTCGTCCTTTTCGAAGAGGGATTTGCCAATGGCGACCACCGCCTTGATCAGGTCGGGGGTGCTCTGGGTGGGATTATCCAACTGGGTATAACCACTCACTTGACGGCCCCGGCTATAGTAGGCGGCGTCTAATTGAATAGGCGCTTTTTTAAGTAAGAACACGGCGATGCCTGTGGCCGCACTATGTTGTCTTCTTAATTTCTCGGCAGCCCTAGTGGTATAGGTTGCAAGTGCTTCTTCTATTTCCTGCCATTCGGAGACATTGCGTCCAAACATTCTTGTAGTCGCAATCATTTTTTTTTCTGTTCTCGGGGCTTGCATGGAATGACTTTTAAAACCTTTTAGTTCGCGTATCAAACGCATCCCCACCACACCACCTAAAAATCTTTTACCCCAACTTAGGTCTTTGATGCTTAATGTATAGGCCGTATTGATGCCATACACTTTTAGTTTTTCACTATAGCTAAAACCCACGCCCCAAATATCTTCTACAGGCGTTTGTTGTAATGCCGCTTGTATTTTTTTAGTCGTATCCAACACCACGATACAATTGGTTTTAAGTTTATTTTTTTTTGCTAATCGGTTGGCTACTTTACTCAATACTTTATTGGGTGCCGCACCAATCGAAACAGAAATACCTGTCCATTGTTCAATCTTATTTTTGAGTTCTAAACAAAAGGATTGGACATTTTCTGGAGCTAGGTGAGAGAGGTCTACAAAAGCTTCATCCACCGAATACACTTCTACATGACCCGGTGGTAGCAATAGTCTCATGGTTTCCATCACACGCCAACTTAGGTCGCCGTATAAATGATAGTTAGAGGAAAAAGTAGTGACGCCATTTTTTTCAATCAAATCCTTCGCCTGAAAATAGGGCACGGCCATGGAGATGCCTAATTGCTTGGCTTCATCCGTGCGCGACACAATACAGCCATCATTATTACTTAAGACCACTACCGGACGGTGCAGTAACTGTGGCTGAAAAAGTCTTTCGCAGGTACAGTAAAAACTATTGCAGTCAACAATGGCTTGCATTTTTTTGAATTAAAAATGAATCTAATAAAAGGGGTGTGAGTAATGATTTATAGCGCGTGAATTACAAAAGTCACAACTCCCCAAGTGCTATAGTCCGATAATTGCGCCACTTGAATACTACCATATTTTTTATTTTCTGGCAATAAACTAATGCTATGTTCCTGTATCTGTAAACGACGCACTAAAAATTCTCCATTCAATACAGCGACAACGACATTACCCGATCTTGCTTGGATGCTTCTGTCTACAATCAAGGTATCTCCTATATGAATCCCGGCGCCAAGCATGGCATCGCTATTGACTCTAAAGAAAAAAGTGGCGGGCTTGTTGCGCACCAATTGTTCGTTGAGGTCAATGCCTCTTTCCATAAAATCGTCCGATGCCGCACCAAATCCGGTAGCATTGGCTTGTACAACCTGCGCCGACTGGTAGTTTTTAGCCCCTGTATAACCTGTTTTTTGCTCGTATGCTTCCTCTTGAAATTCCATTTAGCTAAATTTATTAGCAATATTAACTAAATAATTTAGTATTTAATCAAACTGAGGGAGAAATTTATCCTCATTTTTGAGCCTCATTACCAATGGATTGTACTATTTGATGTTGTATCTTGGGGGTATAAATGCACCTGCTATGTCTACTTTTTTTATTGATCCCAATATTGCGAGGGCTAAAACCATCGACACGAGCTTTTACCTAGATCCAGCTTGTTTAGAAAAGGCCAAGGAGCAGGTCTTTACACCTAGCTGGCAATATATTGGCCATACAGGGATGGTGCCGAATGCGGGCGATGCATTTCCGTTTAGGTTATTGGAAAATTATATTGACGAGCCATTAGTAATTACTAAAGATGCAGACGGTGGGGTACATTGTTTATCGAATGTATGTACGCATCGCGGCAATTTAATGGTGTACGAACCTTGTACTGGATTAAAACATTTGCGTTGCAAATACCATGGCAGGGCTTTTCATTTGGATGGAAAATTTATTTCCATGCCGGAGTTTAAGGAAGTAGAAAATTTTATTCCAGAGAATAATCATCTGCATGATTTGCCTTTATACCAATGGGGTCCTTTATTGTTCACGCAACTTAAAAAAGGATTAGGCCCTGAATTATTTTTTAAAGAGATGGAAGAGCGCATTGGATTTTTACCGATTGATAAATTAGTGTATGATCCAAGCAGAACAAGTGATTATTATATTAAATCCAATTGGGCATTGTACTGTGAAAATTATTTAGAGGGATTTCATATTCCATTTGTGCATCCGGGACTGAATGCCTTTTTAGATTTTAAAGATTACACCACAGATATTTTTAAATATTCCAATTTACAAATTGGTGCTTCTAAATCTTCGGAACATTGTTTTGATTTACCAGCAGGACATGTGGATGCAGGAAAAAATATTGCTGCGTATTATTTTTGGGTCTTCCCGAATATGATGTTTAATTTTTATCCATGGGGATTGTCATTGAACATTGTCACACCGATTGATGCAAGCAATACCAAAGTCACTTTCTTAAGTTTTGTGTATGATGCAAGCAAGCTAGACACAGGCGCTGGTGCGGGATTGGAGAGTGTAGAGCAAGAAGATGAAGAAGTGGTAGAGCATGTACAACAAGGTATTCGCTCAAGATTCTATCATCACGGAAGGTATGCGACCAAGCGCGAACAAGGCACGCACCATTTTCATAGTTTACTAGCAGATTTTATGAATCAATCAGCATCAGTCTAAATAATCTCCCCAAGTAATTTCAACAGTCCAATCTGGGCCAGATCCAATATTGAATTTATCGGCCATGCTGCCTTGGTTCAAAGCAAAAGACAATTGCATTAAACTATTTAAGTAAGCAAGGGGCTTGCCCACTGCGACGCCGCCAAAAGTATTTTCAAAAGGCATGGCGCCTTGGTAAGCTAATTTTTGTTGATGCAAAACTTTCACTACGATTACATTTTTATCGTGAGGTAGGGCATTAAATGCTTTCCAAAGATCTTGTCCAATATTAGTCCAAAGATTCCCGTATTGAATATCTAGGATATCGATATTCCCTTTTAAGATTGCATTGTTTAAACTTGCTTTTTGATAAGAAAGTAAAAAAGGCTTTGGTGCTAATAATTGACCAACCGATTCAAAAGAAATGGTTTTAGACGCGAGTCTTGCAGCCGTATATGCATACACATCTCTGCCATGAAAAGTATAAGAGGCGCCAGAGTTTTTTCTTCTATTCACTGCTTCGTCAATTTCACGAATGGATTCAATCCCAATACTTGCTGCAAGTAAGGTGAGTGTGCCGTTATCTGGTGTGACAATAAAATGTCCTGATTTAGTTTTAGCCACCACCGATTTTCTTTCAGTACCTACACCGGGATCCACCACAGAAACAAATACCGTACCTGCAGGCCAATAGGGTACCGTCTGATCCAATCTATACGCCGCTTCCCAAATATTGTAAGCAGGAATCTCTTGTGTTAGATCGTATAATTTCAAATTAGGGTTCACGCTACTTGCAACCCCTTTCATAGCGGAGACAGCACCATCCTTGCTACCAAAATCTGTTTGAAAAACAACGATGCCATTTTGTGCTGAAGCGTTTAAAGTCATCAATACTAAAAACGGTAAGGCAGTTATAATTTTTTTCATAGTTGTCATTTTATAATGGATGAAATATAATCATATTTTAAGTAAAAAAATAGTTTATGAGCAGCGACGTTTTTAGGAGTCGCGAATAAAGCTATTTAAGAACTATAAATAGGATTTACAACGTTTTTAGGATCGATAAAATAAAATAATACTTTTTCGTGGCGAACATTGTGAGCGAAGCGATCTGAGAGATTAGAAAAAGGTATTTTTTATTTTTTTATGATTTTAAAGATTATTTATTAAAAAAGCCTCCCTAAATAAATAGAGAGGCTTTAAAGTTATTGCATTATAACGATACGATTTAGAATCGGAAAGCTAATTTGGTAAATAGTCTTAAACCATTGTAGCCCATTTGAACACCATCCCATGGTCCACCAGTTTCATTGTCACCGGCCCAATATTTAGCTTGAGGATTCACTGCAAAGTCAGGATGTACATTAAAGATATTGTCTGCACCAAAGATGAAGTTTACTTTTTTGCTTAACTGAATATTGCTATAAATATCTGTAGTGAATTTACCACCGTAGTTAAAGTGCTCAGGTAAAAAAACATTTTCGTCTGCATCGGTTGGCACTTCTGGATTAATACCATCTCCATTATAACCAAATCCTGTTAAGGTTAACTTGCCAAAATAAGTCACTCTTGCACCAATACTCACTTTCTTTTTAGCGTAGTCTGCTGAGAAAGAGAACTTAGATGCAGGTGCAGAAGCTTTTAAGAAGAACTTCTCTCTATCATTAAAGAAGGTATTGGCATTGTATTCGTTGGTATTCAATGCGTCTGGTACATTGATTTCGTCAATCGTAATCCCTTGTAAATTACCTACCAATAAGAATTTCAATTTCTCTGTTGCAGATATTTTCTTTTGGTAATCTACCACGATATCTACACCTGTATTGGTTGTGTTCACCGCATTTGCAAAAAACTGTGCAGTGGCAACACCTAGGCTATTTAATTTATCAGTCAAAGCTGTTGGCAAAGTCGCATCGCCTGCACTAAATAAACCAGACAATACCACACGGTCTTTCATTTTAATTTGATAACCATCTACTGTAACTGATAAACCTTGCATTGGTTTCCAAGAAAAACCAAGACTCATATTATTAGAAGTCTCTTGCTTTAATGTTGGGATACCAGCAAGTCTTGTAATTGGGTCGTTATTATTTGCTACACGAGATTGAACCAATCCGCCTTGAGAGAAAGAAGTAAGGGTATTGCTGAAATATTTTTGTTGTAAAGAAGGTGCACGATAACCAGTACTGAATGATCCTCTGAAATTAAAATTATTGGTTACTTTATAACGGAAGGATGTTTTAAAAGTACTCACTGCACCAAAGTCAGAATAATTTTCGAAACGAACTGCACCTGTAATTAAAAAGGCTTCAGAAGGGGTGTATTCCAAATCGCCATACATACCTGTTACCATTCTATTTGCATCCACTTCGTCTTCTGGACTAAAGCCTGGGAAGCCTTGTGCTCCTGGTGCTTGTTGTAAACCAAAAGTATTTGGGAATGCTTTATAAGAAGCAACTTCTCCTCTGTTAATACGATAAGCTTCATATCTTAATTCTGCACCATAAGCCACTCTAATTCCACCGTTATTCACTGTGCCAAATTGCTTAGACAAATCAAAGTTGGTGGTGTTTTGTAAGAAGTTAAATCCACCGTCGTCAAAATTTGTTTTTGTGACATTGCCAATATCAGAAGCGTTGAATGTGCCTGCTCCATAATAATGAAAATCATTGTAACCAAATGCGTTGCTAAAATCCCAATTCCATCCATTTTTATTGTCTTTAGAAAATCCAGTCACCATGGAAATGTCTTGGATCTGCGCTTGAATACGTGGGTTGAAGCTAGTATCACCAGAACCAGATTGGAACATGATGTCTGGAACAATTTTCAAACTACCATTGCTGTTCACTGGAAAACGCGTTGGTCTTGCAGACCAGTTTCTAGTATAAGCATAAGCGTCAGATTTTTTATTGTTCATTCCGCCAAATGCATAAAATTTAATATTGTCTCCAAGTGGTAATTCTAAGTTCATCATGGCGCCATAAGAAGTCAATGAACCATCTCCAAAACCTTGTCTCCAAGTATTGGTAGGTAAACCATCTTTGTCTGCAATGTCTGAACTAGCCGCCTGACGGAAAGTTTTTCCTTGATCCAATACATCAAAAGACAAATTAATGAATCCGCCTTTTTTACCTAAGTCAAATCCACGGTTGGCTTGAATCGCACTTGTTACACCATCTATAGGGTAATCGTATAAATAGTCTTTCTTATCCTTATGTTGGTAGGTGTTGAATTTCTTATCATAATAACCAGCCATACCTGTAGTGATATTCCACTCCTTGGTATTTTTTCTTAAGATAATATTCATCACACCAGCAATCGCATCAGATCCATATTGCGCAGAAGCACCATCTCTTAAAATTTCAATTCTATCCACTGAAGCCTGAGAGAATCCATTCAAGTCTACACCAGAATTTCCACGACCTCTTGTACCAAATAAACCTACAAAGGCAGTGTTATGTCTACGCTTGCCATTGATTAAAACCAGGGTCTGATCCGGTCCTAAACCTCTTAATGTGCCAATATCTATGTGGTCTGCGCCATCTGAACCAGATTGTTTGTTATAATTAAAAGAAGGGGCAGCATAATTTAATGAAGACGTTAAATCCATTCTTGCCGTGTTAATTGCGACTTCTGAAATTTTAATCACATCTACTGGAACGGGCGACTCTAGTTTAGCACGACCAGTACCGCGACTTCCCACCAAGATCACATCCTGAAGGTCTGTTGTAGCGGCATTTAAAACAACATTTAAAGTACCATTGGTTGCTTTCACTTTTTTGCCTTCAAAGCCCACAAAACTAAACTCAATCAAGTCGTCCATTTTGGCATTGATGGTGAATGCACCAGCCTTGTTAGAGGTGGTCAATGCATTGGTCGTTTGTACTTTTACAGTAACACCTTCTAAAGGACTACCTTTGCTATCCACCACTGTTCCAGTGATTTTTTGTGTTTGCGCGATAGCAGCTACTGAAAAAAAGGAGAGCAACAGCATTAACATTACTTGTCTTAACGACATTATTTGTCTGTTCATATGGGGGTTATTTGATTGAATTTACCACTTTTTTGGGTTTTTTGGTTGGGTAGGAGATAATTAATTACTTTTAATACTATTAAAACCCCTAATCAAAGTTCATGGAAGCAATGCAGGACGCGATCAAACAATTATTTTTATCCCACGCAGGTAAGGCATGCGAGCACATTGAAAAAATCCCACAAAGTGGGGGAGATCGAATCTATTTTAGAATTAAACAAGGCGCGGATTCCTATATTGCTACTTATAATTTGAACCTTAAGGAGAATGAGACCTTCATTTATTTTGCACAACATTTTCACTCCAAAGGATTACCGGTACCAAAAGTGCTAGCAGTCAGTGCCGATCAGAAAATCTATTTACAAGAAGACCTTGGTGCGGAATCTTTATTAGATGTATTAGAAAGAGAAGGCAAGACGGAAAGAGTCTATCAGTTATTTCAAAAGAGTTTAAAAGCATTGGTGCAATTACAAGTAAAAGGAAGTGAAGGACTTGATTATTCAAAATGCCTCACTTCAAAAACATTTGGTAAGCACGCTGTGTTGACGGACTTGTTGTATTACAAATATTATTTTTTAGATACTTTACAATATCCTTACGATAAACAAGCCTTGATTGATGAGTTTGAATTATTAAGCGATCAATTATCTGATAGCCATTTTAATTATTTCATGTTCCGTGATTTTCAGAGCAGAAATATTGTGGTGAAAGGAGAGGAAGTTTTTTTTATAGACTTCCAAGGTGGGATGAAAGGAGGTATGCCTTATGACGTGGCATCCTTATTATGGCAGGCAAAAGCAGAATTATCCAATGAATGGAAAGAGCGTTTATTGAATGATTATATTAAAGAAGCAGAAATCGTATTAGGGGAAACCATTGATACGACTTTATTTAAAAAACAATACCACGGATTTGTTTTATTAAGATTGTTACAAGTATTGGGCGCTTATGGATTTAGAGGTTTGTTTGAACGTAAAGCGCATTTCTTAACCAGTATCCCATTGGGTTTAAAAAATCTTCGTGCATTTTTAGAAATACATACTTTAGACAAAGACACACCAGTTTTTGCAGGTATTTTAAAATGGATGGTAGGCGATGAAGTGCTGAACAGATTTACGCCTATGCAAGCCACTGAAAAAACACCATTGGTGATTACCATCAATAGTTTTAGTTATAAAAAAGGCTTGCCTGTTGACAATAGTGATAATGGGGGAGGATTTATTTTTGATATGCGTGGCATATTGAATCCAGGCAGGTTTGATCCTTATAAAAATGAGTCAGGATTGGATAAACCTGTACAAGACTTCTTAGAACAAAAAACAAAAATGAATACTTTTTTGAATAGTGTTTGGGATTTAATTGATATCACAGTCGAAGATTATTTATCTAGAGATTTTAAGTCTTTGCAAATTAATTTTGGTTGCACTGGTGGCCAACACCGAAGTGTGTTTGCGGCAGAACAAACTGCAAGACATTTAAAGAACAAGTATAAAGTGAAGGTTGTTTTAGCGCATACTAACCAATCCAATTGGGTAAAATAATTTTTTATGAAGGCAATGATTTTAGCTGCAGGATTAGGGACTAGGCTGAAGCCCTTTACAGACCATCACCCTAAGGCTTTGGCGATTGTGAATGGCAAAACTTTATTACAACGTAATATTGAATACTTACAAGATTTTGGCATCTGTGAAGTGGTGGTGAATGTGCATCATTTTGCGGATCAAATTTTAGACGCTATTGAAAAAAACAACGGATGGGGATCGAAAGTCATCATCTCTGACGAGTCGGACGAAGTGCTTGAGACCGGTGGTGGATTGTTAAGAGCGAAAGCTTATTTTGAAAACGAAGTCAAATGGTTGGTGATGAATGCAGATATCTTAACCGATTTAGATTTAGGTAAGATGATTGAAGCGGATAAAGCTTTTGATGCTTTGTCTGAAGGAGAAATGGTGGCTACGCTAGCTGTGACCAATCGCAGCACCAATAGAAATTTAATTTTCAATACAGCGGGCACATTGTGTGGCTGGAGGAATAATACAACGAACGATGAAAAATGGGCCAATCCTTTAAAAAACCCTACAATGGCTGTTCCAAAAGCATTTAGTGGTATTCAAATTATACACGCTAATTTTTTTGAAGCATTGAATTTGCAAGGCAAGTTCTCTTTAATTGACGCTTATTTACAAATTGCACAACACTATGCCATCCATTTTTATGACCATAGTGATGGCATATTATTAGATGTGGGCAAACCAGAAAGTTTAGAAAAAGCGTCAGGGCTTTTTAGTTAAACTTTAATGTATATTTTTTTCTTGTCTAACAAATTAGCAAGCACTGCAAAGAAGGCGATAAAGCAAAGGGCATATACAAAAGAGCCTACACGTAGATCGCTGGAAATATTTTTACAAATATGTTGGTAAAACCAAGGCAGGGCAGAAGTGTACACTGGCTCCCCTTTTTCATCTGTATGATCGACCCATCTTAGTAAGGCCAATACTCTTGGCAAAAATCCGCTGAGTACAAAAATGAATAATGGGTTCTTGCCAAATACATCAAAGAAATGGCTCCATCTACCTTGGCTATTTTTAAATTCTAATAAATAGATGAGTACGCTCAGCGTGATAATGGCTAAGCCAGAGGTATATAACACATAACTACTGGTCCATATTTTTTTATTGATGGGAAAACTAAAGTCCCAAATATATCCAGCCAACACCAATACCACACCAGCTAATAATAATTGTGCTAGCATCTCAAAGCTCTTCCCCTTTGCTTGAATGTATTCGCCAACTAAAAATCCAAAAATCACTTGTACAATTGCGGGTATAGTACTGATTAATCCTTCTGGATCAAATGGGACACCCTCGCCTTTATAAATATGGTTCACGCCTAAAACAGTTTGATCTATCGCATTGCCAAAAAATCCAGATAAACTATAAGGATGCCCTTGAGTACCCAATAAAAAACTCAAGATCCAATAGGCAATTAGAATTAGTCCACCAATATAGAAAGCCATTTTAGATTTACCATAGTACACTATAATGGAAGCGAAAAAATAACAGAGTGCGATTCTTTGTAAGACACCTAAAATACGAATGTTCTCCCAGGTCTTTGCCACTAAATGTCCGTCCGACCATTTCACAAATGGGCTCCAATTTAAAAACAGCCCGATTAAGAAAATCAATACCGTTCTTTTGACTACTTTTTTCCAAAAATCAGACGGCGTTCCTTTTTCAAATTTTGGCATCACAAAAGCCATGGCATTACCTACAGCGAATAAAAAGAAGGGAAAGACTAAATCGGTGGGGGTGCATCCATGCCAGCTTGCATGTGCTAATGGGCTAAAAATATGCCCCCATGAACCAGGGTTGTTCACAAGAATCATTAAGGCCACAGTGGCACCTCTAAAAACATCCAATGCATAATATCTTTCCTTTTGTATCATATTGCCCACTTTAGTATTTAAATGTAACAAGAATCTTGGGTTAATGCACCATTTATGATCAAATTACTTTCTGATATATATCTTGTTATTAATATCTTTGAGCCTCATAAATGACCATGAAAAAGAACATTTTAATTACAGGAGGGGCAGGTTTTATTGGATCGCATGTAGTGCGTTTATTTGTCAATCAATACCCTGATTATCAGATTTTCAATTTGGATGCATTGACCTATGCAGGCAACCTAGAAAACTTAAAGGATATAGAGCATGCTGCGAACTATCATTTTGTTAAAGCAGACATTTTAGATGCAGCTGCATTGAAGGACATTTTTGCAAAGCATGCCATTACGGATGTCATCCATTTAGCAGCAGAATCTCATGTGGATAGAAGTATTGTTTCACCATTGGATTTTGTGTACACGAATGTGATTGGCACGGTGAACTTATTAAATACCGCCAAGGAATATTGGAGGGATGATTTGAGTTACGAAAATGCGCATGATGGCTATTGGGACAATCAAAGAAATCATTTGTTTTACCATGTCTCTACTGACGAAGTTTATGGAAGCTTAGGTAAGGAAGGCTTGTTTACTGAAACCACACCGTATGATCCAAATTCACCCTACTCGGCAAGTAAAGCTGCGAGCGATCATTTTGTAAGAGCTTATGGCGAAACCTATCATTTGCCAACGGTGATTTCTAATTGCTCTAATAACTATGGCCCGAATCATTTTCCTGAAAAATTGATCCCATTGTTCATTCATAATATTATCACTAAAAAACCATTGCCTGTATACGGAGATGGATTATACACGCGTGATTGGTTATTCGTAAAAGACCATGCGCGTGCGATTGATTTAGTGTTCCATCAAGGTAAGCGTGCCGATACGTATAATATTGGTGGCTTTAATGAATGGACCAATATTGATTTAGTAAAATTATTGTGTACGCAGATGGATGAAAAATTGGGCAGATCAAAAGGAGAAAGCGAAAGCTTGATTACTTATGTGAAAGATCGTCCAGGCCATGATCGCCGTTATGCGATTGATGCTACTAAATTAAATAAAGAATTAGGATGGTCGCCTTCTGTTACTTTTGAACAAGGCTTAGCAGAAACGATTGACTGGTATTTGAATAATGAGGAGTGGTTGACCAATGTAACCAGTGGTGCCTACCAACAATATTATAACGAAATGTATACGAACAGATAATGACTATAGAACAGACCCCACTAAAAGATTGTTTTATTATACACGATAAAGTGCATGGGGATGCACGTGGTTATTTTATTGAAACCTATAATAGTAGGGACTTTAAAGCAGCATCAGGTTTAGACATTGAATTTGTACAAGACAATCAATCAAGATCTTCAAAAGGTGTATTAAGAGGATTGCATATGCAAAAAGGTGCTGCAGCGCAAGCAAAATTAGTTAGAGTATTAGAAGGTGCTGTGTTAGATGTTGCCGTGGATTTAAGAAAAGGTTCTCCGAGTTTTGGGCAGCATGTTGCGATTGAATTAACCGCAGATAATCGTAAACAATTTTTTGTACCAGCAGGTTTTGCACATGGATTTGTGGTGTTAAGTGAATATGCTACTTTCTTTTATAAAGTGGATAAATTTTACGAACCCGGCAATGAAGTGGGTATTATGTACAATGACAAAGATTTGAATATTGATTGGCAATTACCAACCTCGGAATTGATATTTTCAGAAAAAGATAAAACATTAGGCAGCTTTGCGGAGTTCGCGGCGAGCCTTTAAATATTTAGAAAGGGTTATGATTTGAGCACGAAGTGCGAAAACATATACACCATTAAAAAAAACAAATATTAGGTATATGAAAGGAATTATATTAGCAGGTGGATCAGGTACAAGATTGTATCCAATTACCAAGGGAATTAGTAAGCAATTAATGCCGATCTATGATAAGCCAATGATTTATTATCCTTTGTCTGTATTGATGTTGGCGGGGATTAAAGAAGTATTGATTATCACTACACCCGAGGACAATGATCAATTTAAAAGATTGTTGGGTGATGGTGCTGAAATAGGTTGCAAATTTAGTTATGCTGTACAAGCAGTGCCGAATGGACTAGCCCAAGCATTTGTGATTGGGGCTGATTTTGTGGGAAAAGATAAAGTGGCCTTGGTTTTAGGAGACAATATTTTTTATGGTGCAGGTTTTAGTAAACTAGTACAATCTTTTAATGATGTAGATGGCGCAGCGGTATTTGCTTATGAAGTGAATGATCCTGAGCGTTATGGTGTAGTGGAGTTTGACGAAAACAACAATGCCTTGTCATTAGAAGAAAAACCAAAAGCGCCTAAATCAAATTATGCAGTACCAGGTTTATATTTTTATGATAATACTGTGGTTGAAATTGCTAAAAATATCCCTGCATCTCCAAGAGGGGAGTTTGAGATTACAGACGTCAACAAAGTATATTTAGAGCGTAAGCAATTACAAGTAGGCATCATGAATAGAGGTACTGCTTGGTTGGATACAGGTACTTTTGAATCCTTAGCCGATGCTTGTGAATTTGTAAGGGTAATCGAAAAGCGCCAAAGCCAAAAAATAGGTTGTATTGAGGAAGTGGCCTTTAGAATGGGCTTTATTGATAAGGCACAATTGCTTGTTTTAGCCGATAAATATGCTAAAAGTGGCTACGGAGAGTACTTGCGCGGGTTAAAAAAGTAGTTTTTTATAAAAAAATGAACTTTTCTGCAAGATTATTGTTTTTGTAGTATGTCATCTTATACCATTAAAGATTTAGAGAAAATTTCTGGAATTAAAGCGCACACCATTCGTATATGGGAGCAGCGCTATAATTTCTTGCAACCTCAAAGAACAGAGACCAATATCAGGTCTTATTCTGCAGATGAATTAAAGGTTATTTTAAACGTTTCTTTATTAAATAAATACGGTTTTAAGATTTCTCATATAGACAAGATGTCTTCTGAGCAAATGGAAGAAAATATCATGTCTTTAAGCCAGTTGGATGCTCAAAAAGAGCGCGTGGTGAATGCCTTGATCAAAGAAATGGTTAGTTTAAACATGGTTGCTTTCGAGCGTCAATTAGATCTATACATTGGGCAAAAAGGAATTGAAAAAACAATCAACGAAATCATCTTCCCTTATTTAGAGCGTGTAGGCATTCTTTGGGTAACCAATCATATCAACCCTGCACAAGAACACTTGGCTACTAATATTGTACGTCAAAAAATCATTCTAGGGATTGAGCGCCTAACGCCATTGTTAACTTACACTAAGCGAATCGTGTTATTCCTTCCAGAAGGAGAGTACCATGAATTGGGCTTATTGTATGTGCATTTTTTATTGAAGCAAAAAGGAATTTATGTAGATTACTTAGGAACCAATGTACCAATGGTAGACTTGAAATATTTAACTGAATTTAAGAAAGTAGATTATTTGTATTGTCATATTACGATGCCTGCAAGAAACTTCAAATTGGATAAATTCTTTACCAATTTAGCGACAATCAATCAGCAGATTCCTATCATTTTATCTGGTCTAATGATACAAGAATACAAGGGTAAAATCTCTCCAAATATCCATTTGAAGCGAAGTTTGTCCGAGACTATTGCATTTTTACAGGAGATTTAGGGTTAATAGAGGTTGAATCCAACCAAAATCGGCTCTATTCTTAGACATTTTTCCTCATCCTTTCTCAACATTACGGTAGATAAAGTGAATGCTAGCCATTTGTGCTGTTCACCCAACTGTTTATATTACAATGCCTTATAGATTTTTTGGCCGTCATTTTATGAACTCGGACTAGTTTTGTTTAATATTTTTTAAAAATAATTAAACAAAAAGATGTTATTCTCAAATTATTATGTTTAACTTTAACCTTCAAACATTAAACATAATTGTATGTCAAACGCAGAATTCAGCTTATTACTTACCGAAAATGCGGAGTTTTTAAGACCATTTGCAATCAATCTTACGAAGGACCATGAGTCTGCTAAAGATTTATACCAAGACACATTATACAGAGCTATTTCCAATAAAGACAAGTACAATGTAGGAACCAATATTAAAGCCTGGTTATATACGATCATGCGCAATATTTTCATCAATGATTATCGTCGTAAAGCCAAGCAATCAACTGTGTTGGATAATAGCCCGAATGATTTTCTAATTGACCAAACTTTCAATAAGGTGGTGAATGATGGAATAACTAACTTAAATTTGAAGGAAGTAAATCAATTCATACATGATTTGCCAGAGTTATTTAGAACACCATTTAATTTGTACTACGAAGGTTATAAGTACAATGAAATTGCAGATGCACTAAATGAGCCTCTAGGTACAATCAAAAGTAGAATTCACTTTGCTAGAAAAATTTTAAAGCAAAAAATTCAACGATATTAAATTCATGTCATCGACATCAAAAAAA